>ERZ772883.797-NODE-797-length-29180-cov-26.834026_pt1 | contig 29180 bp, 25 predicted proteins | sample MGYA00580575_ERZ772883 | MGnify/ENA primary metagenome ERZ772883 (study PRJEB29015, sample SAMEA2737666) | human gut metagenome | biome: human gut; feature: human-associated habitat; material: faeces | place: China | collected 2012 ...
GGATGTATGAAAAGCTTTACTACAAGGCGCCCCATTTTTCAGCGCTGTTCCTCTTCCTCGCCCTGTACGACTATCTCACGCTCAAGACGGGCATTTTGACGCAGCCATTCGTGCCCTGCATGAACTACATCATAAACGCCTTCCTCGTGGACTACAAGCTGCTGGCGGACTGCACTCTCAACACCCTCAAGCTGCTGTTCCTCGGCTATTTCATAGGCGTTTCGCTGGGCCTCGTCACGGGCGTCGCCTGCGGCTATTCCAGGCGGGCGCGCTACTGGCTTGATCCCATAATCAAGTTCTTGGGGCCTATCCCCACCTCCACATGGATCCCCATAATCATGGTGGTGGCAAGCTCCCTCTTCGGCGGCGCGGTGTTCATAATCGCCCTCGGCTCCTGGTTTGCCGTCACCGTCGCCTCGCTGACCGGCATATCCAACGTGGGCAGGGAGTATTTCGAGGCGGCGAGGACCCTAGGCGCGACCAACCGCCAGCTTGTGTTTCGGGTGGCTATCCCCCATGCCATGCCCTCCATTTTGCAGGGCTGCACACAGGCTATGAGCTCCTCCTGCGTGGCTATAATGATAGCCGAAATGCTGGGCGTAAAGTCCGGCCTCGGCTGGTACATGACCTGGCAGACCGGCTGGGCCAGCTATGATAAATCCTTCGCCGCCCTCTTTGTGATCTGCCTGATCTTCACGCTGGTCACCAACGGGCTGGAGTGTATCAAGCGCTACCTTCTCAGGTGGCAGAACGGAGCGGACAGCAATGCCTGAAGAAAATAAGAACCTTCGACTGAAAATCGAAAACGTCAGCAAGGTATTCGCAAAGGTGGAGAGCGATCAGGTCACCCATGCGCTTCAGGATGTGAGCGTGGAGATGTCCGGCGGGGAATTTGTTTCTCTGGTGGGGCCCTCCGGCTGCGGAAAATCCACTATACTGCGCCTTGTGGCGGGGCTTATCACGCCCACCCTGGGCCGCGTTACGGTCAACGGCGAGGAGATAAGCGGCCCCTCCCCCAGCAGAGGGCTGGTATTCCAGAATCCTACGCTTTTCCCGTGGCTGACTGCGGAGAAGAATATTTCCTTCAGCCTCGATCTGCGGGGCGACGATAAGGGCAAGGCCGAAAAGGTTGAGCATATGCTCGAAATAACCGGCTTGACGCAGTTTCGTCACGATTACCCGGCCCAGCTTTCCGGCGGCATGGCCCAGCGCGTGGCGCTGGTGCGCACCCTCATCAACGAGCCGGAGATACTGCTTCTGGACGAGCCCCTGGGCGCACTGGACGAGTTCACGCGAATGAACATGCAGGACGAGATACTGAACATCTGGATGCAGAAAAAGCAGCTTGCCCTCATGGTTACCCACAGCATTGACGAGGCGGTCTATATGGGTACCCGCGTGCTTGTAATGGAGGCAAATCCGGGGCGGATAGTCGCAGACATCCGCATCGATGAGGATTTCCCCCGGGACCGCTCCTCCGCCAGCTTCGTCGAGTACCGCAACGAGATACTCAACAGGCTGCACTTTGGAGGAAAACACGAAAAATAAATACGCTTTTACCGGGCGGTGCTGCCGCCTTGTAAATAAAGAAAAAACAAGAGGAGAAAAAAATGAACTCAAAGAAGCTTGTAGCAATGGGTCTTGCGTTGATCCTTGCGCTGTCTCTGTGCGCCTGCGCCGCCAACGAGCCCGCCGGCACCACCGAGGGCGAAACCACCGCCTCCACCGTTATAGCCGACTCCAACAACGACGGCCAGATAGAGGTCGGAACCGTTGAGGACGTTGAAGTAAACGAAGCGAGCGAGCATCTCGACGCCGCAGAGGCCTCCGCCTCCGGCAACTGGGAAGCGCTTTTCGTTCCCATCGAGATCGAGGGCCGCGCCATAGATATGGCAAACTTTGACCTGACCCCCACCGCAGAAGAACTGGAAGCCATGAAGAAGGAGCCTGCCTATGGCCGTCCCATCCATTACTTCATGTCCGACGGCTGCACCTCCGGCCCCACCATGGCGGATCATCTCGGCTACTATAAGGAAGCCGGACTCACCGCTGAAGGCGTTAAGGGCAGCAGCGACGTAGAGGCGCTCGGCACCGATCAGGTAGACGTTGCCACCGGCATGATGGCAAAGATGCTCGTACCCATAACCAACGGCGTGGACATCACCTTCGTAGGCGGCGCCCACATCGGCTGCAAGTCCCTGTATGTCCTCGCGGACAGCGACTATAACACCACCGCCGACCTCAAGGGTCAGAAGATATCCGTCCCCAACGGTATCGGCAAGTCCGACTACAACATAACCGCGCTCCTTCTCGACGCCGACGGCATCGACTACTCCAAGGATGTTGAGCTGGTCCAGGTCTCCGCCGACGCCTGCGTTACCGCTATGGAAAACGGCGAGATAGCCTCCGCGCTCCTCAGCGATACCTTTGCATACTCCATGGTCAAGGACGGCAAGCTCAAGTGCATCCGCTCCCAGCTTGACAGCGACTTTGCAAACCGCACCTGCTGCGTAATGGCGATGAACGGCACCTTTGTAAAGGAGAACCCCACCATCGCAAAGAAGGTCGCCCAGGCCGTGCAGAAGGCTCACAGCTGGATGCGCGACAACTCCGACGAGGCCACCAAGGTGCTCATGGACATGGGCTGGAACGGCGGCAACTATGAGATGAATATAATGATAAACAACTCTCTGCAGTTCGGCCTTTCCGATGAGTTCACCGGTGAAACCCTGAAGGATTTCATCGGGCGTTATATCCGCCTCGGCCTCATCACCTCCATGGACAACGCCGACGAGGTGCTGAAGCTGGCCTGGACCCCGATACTGTAATCTGAACCTGATACAAAGCAAAACGCCCCCGCTAAGCGGGGGCATACACTGACGAAAAAGTGGCTGAACGCCACTTTTTCGTCATTTTAGGGACGGTTTGACTATTTAAGGTTGGAAATGATGCTGTTTACCGCCTTTTCCACGAGCTCCCGTGAGGTGGCAAGGTTCATGCGAATGTGAGTGCCGAACCTTTCGCCGCCGAACCAGTCGCCGTAGTCAAAGGCAAGGCCGCACTTGTCCTCCATAAAGCTTTTTATTTCGGAGGCGGGAAGGTACGCGCCGAAGTCTATCCAGAGAAGATAAGTGCCTTCCAGCGGGGATACCACTGCCCCGGGCAGCGACTTTTTCAGGGACTCCCTTACATACTCACAGTTGCCGTAGATGATATCTCTTACCTGCTCGAACCATTGGCGGCCGCCCCGGTACGCGGCTTCCACCGCTACATAGCCGAAGGGGTTTCCTCCGTGTATACGTATGCCCTCCACGAAGCCGTCGAATCTCCTGCGGATATCAGGATCGGGTATTATAGCGAAGGAATTCTGGCAGCCCGCTAGGTTAAAGGTTTTTGTGGCGGCGGTGAGGGTGACGAGTATTTTATCATAGTCGCCTACGGTGGCGCTCGGTATGTGAACGTTGTCGCCGAATACTATGTCGTGGTGTATCTCATCGGATATCACGTATACGCCATGCTTTTTGCAGATGTCCAGCATGGCTTTCAGCTCATCGCGCTTCCATACCCTGCCCGCGGGGTTGTGGGGGGAGGAGAGTATAAAGAGCTTCACGTCGTTTTCCACGATCTTCTTTTCAAAGTCCGCAAAATCTACGGTGTATATGCCGCCGGTATTTATAAGGTCGCAGCAGACGAGCCTGCGGCTGTTGTTTTTCACGGCGTGCATAAAGGGGTAATATACAGGCGTCTGCACTATGACGGCGTCGCCGGGTTCGGTGAACACCTGCAAAAACCAGTTGAAAGCAGGTACTACGCCGGGTGCAAAGCGCAGCCATTCTTCCTTCACCTGATAGCCGTGATATTTGCGTTCCCAGTCTATGAATGCCTGATGATAGCTTGGCCGGGGAACATAATAGCCGAACACGCCTGTCTTCATGTAGTCCTCAATGGCAGACACGACGCAGTCCGGCACGCGGAAATCCATATCCGCTATCCACATTGCCTGAAGGTCGCTGCGGCCAAATGTGGATTTCAGATTGTCCCACTTGCTGGAATCGGTGCCCCGCCTGTCTACGAATACTATCTGTTCCTTATTATCGCTTGCTGTATTTGTCAATTGATGTTACCTCCGGATAAATCTATATGGATTATAGTGCATTTTCGGCTTTATTCAAAGAGCAAAAAACGCTCATTTGAAAAAACGATTATACCGTATGCAATATCCTTAAACTGAATTTGATGATGGTACCCAAAAGCGATGCATATGCGGCTTTAAAGGGCCGCCTATGTCTTTGTTTTGGATTGCAAAATAAAGGTGAAGTTTGCGGCTGCCGCATCGACAACGTAAGTTTATGGAGCTATACTTTTATAAATCAAACTATTTTTACAGGCATCATATGCTTTTATAAAAGGAGTGAAAACATGAAAGAAACAAAACCGCCCAAGAAGCCGCTGTTGTTTTATTATAGCATAGTGCTGCTTTGCGTGGTGCTGTTCAACGCGTTCATAGCGCCGATGTTGATGGACGACCCTGTCAAGGAGGTGGATTACGGCACCTTCATGCGCATGGTCGACAACAAGGAAGTGGACAAGGTGCAGGTGAATACTAATGAGATAACCTTCATGGACAAGGAGGGCAAGGTATACTACACCAGCGCCATGGAGGATCCCGACCTTACGCAAAGACTCTATGAATCAGGAGCGGCGTTCGACAGGGTAATAGAAAAGACCATGAGCCCGCTGGTGAGTTATCTTATTACCGGCGTGCTGCCGATAATACTCTTTGTTGCCTTGGGCCAGTACCTCTATAAACGCCTTATGAGCCAGGCCGGCGGCAAGGATTCACTCATGTTCGGCGGAATGGGCAAGAGCAACGCCAAGGTATATATCCAGTCCACGGAAGGCATACACTTCAGCGACGTTGCGGGTGAGGACGAGGCCAAGGAAAGCCTCGCCGAGGTAGTGGATTACCTGCATAACCCCACAAAGTACAGTGAGGTGGGCGCTTCCATGCCTAAGGGCCTGCTGCTTGTTGGCCCTCCGGGCACCGGCAAGACCATGCTCGCAAAGGCTGTTGCCGGCGAATCCAACGTGCCGTTCTTCTCCATATCCGGCTCGGAATTCGTGGAAATGTTCGTCGGCATGGGTGCGTCGAAGGTTCGAGACCTGTTTGAGCAGGCCAAGGAAAAGGCTCCCTGCATAGTGTTCATAGATGAGATCGACGCCATAGGAAAGAAGCGCGACGGCCAATTCGGCGGCAATGACGAGCGCGAGCAGACCCTCAACCAGCTGCTCACCGAGATGGACGGCTTCGACAGTAATAACGGCGTAATAATCCTCGCGGCTACCAACCGCCCCGAGTCGCTCGACCCGGCGCTGACCCGCCCCGGCCGCTTCGACAGGCGCATACCCGTGGAGCTGCCCGACCTTAACGGCAGAGAAGCTATACTGAAGGTTCACGCACGCAAGATAAAGGCCGATCCCGACGTCGATTACCATGTCATAGCCCGCATGACCTCCGGCGCTTCGGGCGCGGAGCTGGCGAACATCATAAATGAGGGCGCGCTGCGCGCCGTCCGCGGCGGAAGGAAAACTGTCTCACAGGCAGACCTTGAGGAGAGCGTGGAAGTCGTCATAGCTGGCTATCAGAAGAAGAACGCCGTGATGTCCGACAGGGAGCGCAGCATAGTGGCATACCACGAGATAGGCCATGCACTTGTGGCGGCCCTGCAGTCCCATTCCGCCCCAGTGCAGAAGATTACCATTATCCCCCGCACCTCAGGCGCATTGGGCTATACGATGCAGGTAGAGGAAAACGACAAATACCTGCTCTCCAAGGAAGAGCTTGAAAACAAGATAGCTACCCTCACAGGAGGCCGCGCCGCAGAAGAGGTTGTTTTCAACGAAGTTACCACCGGCGCTTCCAACGATATAGAGCAGGCCACAAAGCTTGCCAGGGCCATGATCACCCGCTACGGCATGAGCGAGGACTTCGGCATGGTAGCAATGGAGACCGTCACCAACCAGTATCTGGGCGGCGACACTACACTGAGCTGCTCCGCCGAGACTCAGCGGGTCATAGACCAGAAGGTAGTGGATATGATAAAGAAGCAGCATGAGAAGGCTGTGAACATGCTGAAGGAAAACCGCGAAAAGCTTGAAAAACTGGCTCAGTACCTCACCGAGAAGGAGACTATTACAGGAGAGGAATTCATGAAGATACTGGACAGCTTTAAGGAGGCGGCGGTATGAAATATGAGCACAGATACCTTTTCGTAGAGATACTGGAGGGCGTGCTGCTGGTAATGCTGGGCGTGGCTACCATGCTGCGCACCGAACAGGTGCTGGACAGCCTTACGCTGATATTCGGCATACTGGCTGTCATAACCGGCCTCGCGGACGTGATGTTCTACATACGCCTTGAACGGCACACGGGCTTCCGCCCTGCGGTATCACTGGTTTCCAGCATACTCAGCATAATGCTTGGATGTGCCCTTATAGCACACCCTAATGTGGGTACGGGCATAATGCTCATCATATTCCCGATATTCATAATCGCCCACTGCATCGCCCGCTTAACCCACCTGAACATCGTGCGATACGTGGCAGGAGAGGTGAGCTTCTGGCTCACTCTCATATCAAACGCGGTGGGATTGATACTGGGCGTAATTCTGCTGTTTGATCCGGCCCTGTCTGCGGCGGCGCTGGGAGTCATACTGGGCGTAGATCTGATACTGCTCGGAATCGAAGCCGTAGTGTTCGCCATAGACTGCTATTGCAGGCTGAAGTAACGAACTTAAATAAAAAAACAAATAGGGCAGCCATATCCTCGTTGGAAATGGCTGCCTTCTTTACTTTTGGGGAAATTGTTATTTTACGGTTCGGCGGCGGGTCTCGGCGTGGGCTGCGTATACGGTGTGGCCCGGCTCTACGGATTCCGTCAGCCATACGTTACCGCCTATAACGCAGTTGTCGCCAATTACAGTATTTCCGCCGAGTATAGTCGCACCGGAGTAGATGACCACATTGTTGCCTATATCGGGATGGCGCTTTATGCCCTTTACCGGGGTGCCGTCCGCGTTGGTGGGGAAGCTCTTTGCACCAAGGGTAACGCCCTGATACAGCTTCACATGGTCGCCTATTGTGGTGGTCTCGCCTATTACCACGCCTGTGCCGTGGTCTATGAAGAAGTACCTGCCTATGGTGGCGCCGGGGTGTATGTCTATACCGGTATTGCGGTGGGCTATCTCGGTCATGAGACGGGGAAGTATGGGCACCTTCATCTTGTACAGCTCATGGGCAATGCGGTATATGCTTATTGCCTCAAAGCCGGGGTAGGCAAGCATTATCTCCTCAACGCTTATGGCCGCAGGGTCCCCCTCATAGCCCGCCTGGGCGTCAGTTTCCAGCGCTGCCTTGATATCCGGCAGCATATCCACCAGATTGTCGGAAATTTCCTGATAATCATCCGGCAGCACCCGCATCACGCAGTCCGCAACGGCGTTGCGAAGGCGCGCGCCATTGCCCAGGTTGCATCCGAACATATTGGGGTACATGGCGCTGCGCAGAGTCTGCAAAAGCTCCGCGGTCTGCTCCATAAGTCCGGCATAGCTGCCGCAGGAGGGACATCCGTTCTGTCCGCACATACAGCCGCCGTAGCAGAGCGGTGAAACAAAATTATCTTTCATTACGATCTATCCTTAAAAATGTTTATAATTTCTAACATTTACCTATCTTTAGGGTAGGATAATAAGCTATTATAGTTTTTTTGGAGATGCCTGTCAATAGCGGTGCAAACCCCAAAATCCCGAGGGGCTTTTGATGCTTTTCAAGATTGATGATGTCCGGTGTTTTCCGCTGACAATCTGTTGCACCGATGCGTTGAAACAACGCTCGAATTATGGTAATATAATTATTTGATAGGGACGATTCCGAACTTAATCATTATATGCCGGCGAAAGGGGAACAGCTATGACTATAACAAACGATATCCGTTATATCGGCGTAAACGATCATGATATAGACCTGTTTGAGGGGCAGTATATCGTGCCGGAGGGCATGGCATACAACTCATACGTGATAATTGACGAAAAGATCGCCGTGATGGACACGGTAAGCGCCGATTTTGGAGAGGAATGGCTTGCAAACCTGGAAAACGTCCTCGCGGGCAGGAAGCCGGACTACCTGATAATACACCACATGGAGCCGGATCACTCCGCAAACATAGATAAGTTTATAAGCGCATATCCCGAGGCCGCTGTCGTGGGCAACGCAAAGACCTTTGAAATGATAGACCAGTTCTTTGGCAGGGGTCTCTGCAAAAACAAGCTCGCAGTAAAGAACGGCGAGATGCTGTCTCTGGGCAGGCACGAGCTGACGTTTTTATTCGCTCCCATGGTACACTGGCCCGAGGTGATGATGAGCTATGACGGCGCGGATAAGGCGCTGTTCTCGGCAGACGCCTTCGGAAAGTTCGGCGCGCTGGACTGCCAGGATAAGGAGTGGGACTGCGAAGCACGGCGCTATTATATGGGCATAGTGGGCAAATACGGTATGCAGGTGCAGGCCGTGCTCAAGAAGGCGGCGGCGCTGGATATAAAAATGATATGCCCTCTGCACGGCCCGGTGCTCACGGGCGATCTGAGCCATTATACAAGCCTTTATGATATATGGTCGTCCTATGGCGTGGAGAGTGAGGGGGTTTGCATAGCCTATACCTCCGTATACGGCAATACAAAGCGGGCAGCCGAGCTGCTGGCGAAAAAGCTGGAGGAAAGGGGCTGCAAGGCGGCGATAAGCGACCTTGCGCGCTGCGATATGGCGGAGGCCGTTGAGGATGCCTTCCGCTACGGGAAGCTGGTGCTGGCCACTACCACTTACAACGCGGATATTTTCCCGTTCATGAAGCAGTTTATCGACCACCTTACCGAGCGCAATTATCAGAACCGGACCATTGGCTTCATCGAGAACGGTACATGGGCGCCCGCCGCCGCAAAGATCATGAAGGCCATGTTTGAGAAGAGCAGGAATATCAACTATATCGACACTACTGTGACGCTGCGCTCAGCAATGACTGAGGAAAACGCCGAAGCGATAGAGAGAATGGCCGAGGAACTTTGCCGGTAAACAAACTGTAGATAAACGCAATGGACGCTCATGCCGGGCGTCCTTTTGTTGTATCGTTTATCAATCGGTAAAAGAGATTATAGACCGCCTGTAATCAGATGTTTGAATTTAACGGAAACAGCGCTACATGCTATTATGAGTTACACCAAAGTATAATTTTTATGGAGGTTTTGTCATGTCGATATCCCTTGATTACGCACTTGAACATAAGAATGACCCCGCAGTGCTGTGCTGCCGCGCAGAAGCAGGTACGGTGCTGTCCGAGCACAACCTTGAGGATCCCGCCATATTTGACGACCTGGTGGATTCCAACCTGCTTGACCTCACCGGCGCGCTGAAGATAGGTCAGGTGCTTGGCGCAACGCTGAAGGAAACATGCGATTCCCTGACAGCCCTTACCGCCGACAAGGTAGAGGGTGCAAAGGAGGGGACTGACGAGCCTGCTGCCGAAGCTTCAAAGACAGAGGACGCCGCAGCCCCCGTTATCGGCGGCGACGTGGAAGGCACTCAGGTGACAGTTTCCGGCGGCATACTTACCATAAATATCAAAGAGGGCAAGGGCATTCATATAGAGCTGCCCGTGTGACGATTTTGAGAGAACAAAGCTGAAAAATGTCGGCACGCCTGAAAGCGAGACGTGCCGGCTTATTATGTATCGGAAAAATGAAATCGACAAAACCGATAATTGCACGATTTAGACAACAATATAACAAGTAATGCGAAAAAATGCAGGAATGATACAATTAAAATGCTTGACAGGCCCGAAAGAGCCGTGATAAAATACATAAGTAAAATTGATACAGACTTTGTGTCTGCAAATATTTTTGAATATCAAAAGCATATCTTTTATCGGTTGACAGTTCCGGAAGAGATCGCAGCGCAGAAGATACGCGGCGCCGAAGGGGAAGCAGAAACTCTCAGGCAAAAGGACCGGATCTTGACGATGCTCCGAAAAGAACGGCATTACGCCGTGCGCCGAAGGTGCAACTCTTTATCGCCCACAGGCTTAAAGGGGAATCTCTCAGGCTACACTACGGAGGCACAAAATTCTCACCAAGGGGAAGTTTGTGCCTTTTTAAGTGTTCAAAAAATAACGCGGATATTTGTCTCAAAAGCAACGCCAAATCAAAAAATCATATATCAAAACAGGAGGAAATTTTATGAGCGAACTCAAACGTACTCAGCTGTACGATGTCCACGTTGCGGCGGGGGCGGATATGGTGGACTTCGGCGGATGGGAGATGCCTATACAGTACCCCACCGGCATAGTAGCCGAGCACCTGTACACCCGCCACGCGTGCGGGCTCTTTGACGTTTCCCACATGGGCAGGCTGCTTATAGAGGGCCCCGAGAGGATCGCCTTTTTGCAGCATGTGCTTTCCAGCAACGTAATGGCGCTGGATATCAAGCAGGCACAGTACGCCATAATCCCCGATGAAAACGGCAGCGCCATAGACGACGCGTATCTTTACAAGTTCAATGAGGAGAATTTCCTGTTGGTGGTAAATGCCGCCAACACCGAAAAGGATCTTGCCCACCTTCTGCCAATAGCGAAGGAATACGACTGCACCATAACCGACATATCCGGGGACTACGCCGCGATAGCCGTTCAGGGCCCAAAGAGCAAGGAAATAATGCTTACCCTCACAAAGGGCAAGGCTGTAACCGAGCCCATGAAGAACGCGCTGAATATAGTAGAACTTGAGGGGCATAAGGCGTGGATAGCCAAGACCGGCTACACCGGCGAGCCTCTGGGCTATGAGGTATACGTAAAGAGCTGCGACGCAGAGTGGCTGTGGAACTGCCTTGTAGAGCTGGGCGGCAGGCCCGCGGGCCTTGGCGCCAGAGATACCCTGCGCCTTGAAGCCGGCCTTCCCCTGTACGGCCACGAGATGGGCAAGGGCCCCGATGGCAGCAATATGCCTATATTCGCCGTGTCCCTGGCCAAGTTTGCCGTAAGCTTCTCAGATCAGAAGGGCGATTTCATTGGCAGAGCGGCGCTCACCAGGCAGTCGGAGGCCTTTAAGAAGATAATGAACCGCGACTTCTCCGGTATGGACGTGCTGCCCAGGCGCATAATGCCCATAACCCTGCTGGATCGGGGCGTAATGCGCGCAGGCATGGAAATATACCGGAACGGAGAGCTTGTGGGCTGGGTCACCAGCGGCACGATGGTACCGTACTACCGCAGCGAGGGCGAAGGGCTCTCTACCGTGATAACCGACGAGACTGCCAAGCGCTCCATCGGCATGTGCTATATCGCCAGCGACGTGCTGGAGGACGATATGGTGGAGATAGACGTGCGCGGCAAGCGGCTCAAGGCGGTTATACCTCCGTATCATATGAGGGTGGACGCTCCTCCTTTTGCACGCCCGATAATCTACGGCTATGAGCCCGCCCAGATGGACGTCAAGGTAGACGACAGGGCAAAGAAGGCCGTCGAGCTCATATTCGACGCAACCCACAACCACGAATGGCGCCAGCGTCAGTGCATCAACCTGATACCCTCCGAGAACAGCGCCAGCCGTGCGGTACAGCTCCTTTGCGCCTCCGACCCCGCCTTCAGGTATGCGGAGCACAAGAAGGTAAAGTCCTTCTACGATCAGGATATCTTCTATTATCAGGGCACCAAGCTCATAGACCGCGTAGAGCAGCTTCTTGTGGAGCAGATGAAGGAATACTTCAACTGCACGGAGGTAGAGACGAGAGTCATCAGCGGGCAGATGTCCAATATGGCTACATTCTCCGCCCTCATGGACTGGAAGAACCGCCTTGACCGCAAGCATACTCCCCAGCGCCTGGGCTATGTGATGAATAACCATATAATCAAGGGCGGCCACCTTTCCGCTCAGCCCATGGGCGCCCTGCGCGACTATATTGCCATAGACCCCGTTACCGAGCGGCATGCCATAGTGAACTTCCCGGTATGCGAGGACAATATCTATAAGATAGACGTTGAGGAAACCAAGAAGCTTATCGACCAGTACAAGCCTGAGCTGATAATCTTCGGCAAGTCCATGGTGCTGCATAAGGAGCCCGTGGCGGCTATACGCAAGTTCGTGGACGAGCAGAACATACCCACCACCATAATGTACGATATGGCTCATGTTCTGGGCCTGGTGGGCGACTACTTCCAGAAGCCCTTTGAGGAGGGCGCCGAGATAGTCACCGGCTCCACCCACAAGACCTTCTTCGGCCCCCAGCGCGGCGTGATAGCTACCAACTGGAAGAAGGAAGACCTGAAGTACGGCCTCTGGGAGACCATACAGAGCCGCGCCTTCCCCGGCAGCGTATCCAACCACCACTTAGGCACCCAGCTTGGCCTGCTGATGGCCGCATACGAGATGAACACCTTCAAGGCCCAGTACCAGAAGGCGATAATCGAGAACGCCAAGCACTTCGCCAAGGCCCTGAAGAAACAGGGACTGGACGTTGCGGGCGACCCAGAGATCGGCTATACAGAGACCCATCAGGTAATAGCCTCGGTAGGCTACGGCATGGGCCCCGAGATCGCGGAGCGCCTGGAGCGCAACAACATAATCGTCAACTATCAGGCCACCCCCGATGAGGAAGGCTTCACCGCCTCCGGCGCGCTGCGTATGGGCATGAGCGAGATGACCCGCTTTGGCTTCGGCTTTGAGGAGTTCGACAAGCTGGCAGAGCTGATGGCAGACTGCATACTGCGCGGCAAGGAAGTAGGCGATGAGGTAACAAAGCTCCGCGGCGGCTACACCAGGATGCACTACTGCTTCGACGATGAGGAAATGCTTGACGCCTTGGAGAGCTTTTCCGCAAAGATAGGCCTGTAATAAGGCGCAAACCTAAGACGACCCGCCCGGGACTTCCGGGCGGGATGAAACAACAAAACATATAGAATAGTTTAACGGAGGTATTTAAAAAATGAATCATCCCAACGATCTCAGCTACTCCAAGTCCCATGAATGGATAAAGATGGATGGCGACACCGCCATAATCGGCATTTCCGATTTCGCGCAGGACGCCCTTGGCGACGTGGTATTCGTAAACCTGCCCGCAGAGGGCGACGACGTCACCGCCGCCGAAGCCTTTGGCGACGTTGAGTCCGTCAAGGCCGTATCCGACCTGATTTGCCCCGTTACCGGCAAGGTTGCAGCCATAAACGAAGAGCTGCTGGATTCCCCCGAACTGCTCAATTCCGATCCCTACGGCGCATGGATAATCAAGGTCGAGGGCATCACCGACAAGGAAGAGCTGCTGGACGCGGCGGCATACGAAGAGTTCTGCGCACAGGAGGGCTAAATAATGGGCAGCTACGTTCCATCTACAGAGGCGGAACGCAGAGAGATGCTCAAGGCCATCGGTCTTACGGATTACCGGGAGCTTTACCGCGATGTGCCTGAGAAGATGTATCTCGACGAACCGCTGAACATACCCGAGGGAATGAGCGAACTGGAGGTCAGCAACGCCATATCCGCCATGGCGGCCAAGAATAAGGTATTCAAGACCGTTCTCCGGGGCGCGGGCGCATATGACCACTACATTCCCAGCATAGTGAAATACATTCCCACCAAGGAGGAGTTCCTTACCGCGTACACCCCCTATCAGGCCGAAATGAGCCAGGGCGTATTGCAGAGCATATTCGAGTATCAGACCATGATATGCGAGCTCACCGGCATGGACGTTTCCAACGCCTCCGTATACGATGGCGCTACCGCCGCGGGCGAGGCTGCCGCCATGTGCCGCGACCGCAAGCGCAGGGTGACGCTGGTTTCCGGAGCTTCCCACCCGGATACCATAAACACCGTACGCACTTACTGCTACGGCACAGGCGACGAAATGCGCATCGTACCCATGAAGGACGGAAAGACGGATATTGACGCCCTGCGCGATATGCTCACCGAGGACGTGGCCTCCGTATATATCCAGCAGCCCAGCTTTTTCGGGCAGCTTGAGGACGCGGCGGCAATAGGCGAAATGGTACACGCTGCCGGAGCAATGTATATAATGGGCTGCAACCCCATAGCGTTGGCAATAATGAAGACCCCCAAGGACTGCGGCGCGGATATAGCGGTAGGCGAAGGTCAGCCTCTCGGTATGCCGCTTTCCTACGGCGGCCCATATCTCGGCTTTATGGCTACCCTCACAAAGCACATGCGTAAGCTGCCCGGCCGCATAGTAGGCCAGACCACCGACAACAAGGGCGATACAGCATATGTGCTTTCACTTCAGGCCCGGGAGCAGCATATACGCCGCGAAAAGGCCAGCAGCAATATATGCTCCAATCAGGCCCTCTGCGCGTTTACAGCAGGCCTGTATATGGCCACAATGGGCCCCGACGGCATGGCGGAGGCGGCAAGGCAGAGCATGGCGAAGGCGCACTACCTCGCGGCGAAGCTCTGCGAGATACCCGGCGTAATTCTTAAATACAAGGGCGATTTCTTCCATGAGTTCGTGACGGAGCTGCCCCGGCGGGACGAGGTGCTCAAGGCCCTCGAGGAGGCCGACATACTGGGCGGCCTGCCCGTGGAGGACGGCATAATGTGGTGCGCTACCGAGAAGGTAACGAGGGCTCAGCTTGACAGGGCCATAGAAGTAGTTAAGGAGGTGCTTGCGTAATGAAGCTGATATTCGAAAAGAGCGCACCCGGACGCAAGTGCTCAATACTGCCCAAGTGCGATGTGGAGACCGTCGAGCTCCCAAAGGAGCTTCAGCGTGAATTGAAACCCGCGCTGCCCGAAATGAGCGAGACCGACATTTCCCGCCACTATACCGAGCTGAACCACCGGGTACACGGCGTAAACTGCGGCTTTTATCCTTTGGGCTCCTGCACAATGAAATATAACCCCCGCATTGACGAGGAGATGGCTGCGCTGCCAGGCTTTACGGCCATTCACCCACTCGCCCCCAGGCACACCACCGAGGGCTGCCGCGAGGTGCTTGATACCATACGCGGGTATCTTTGCGAGGTCACCGGAATGGCGGATATGACCTTCCAGCCCTCCGCAGGCGCCCACGGCGAGTTCACCGGCGTGCTGCTCATCAAGCAGTACCACGACAGTCGGGGGGATACCAAGCGCAACAAGATAATCGTGCCCGATTCCGCCCACGGCACCAACCCCGCCACGGCGGCCATGTGCGGCTATCAGGTGGTAAATATCGCCTCCGCCTCCAACGGCTGCGTGGATCTGGAGGCGCTGAAGGCGGTCCTTGGCGACGATACTGCCGGCCTTATGCTGACTAACCCCAATACGGTAGGCATATTCGATGAGAACATATTAGAGATAACCCGTCTCGTACACGAGGCAGGCGGCCTCTGCTACTATGACGGCGCAAACCTCAACGCGATAATGGGCGTTGTACGCCCCGGCGACATGGGCTTCGACTGCATACACATGAATCTGCACAAGACCTTCGCAACGCCTCACGGCGGCGGCGGCCCGGGCGCAGGCGCGGTCGGCTGCAAGGATTTCCTTGCGAAGTTCCTGCCCCACAGCGCTATGATGGAGGGCGAGGGACATATCCAGGTACGCGGCTTTGCGGGCAACTTCCTGGTAGTGGTGAAGGCTCTTACCTACATAATGACTCTTGGCCGCGAGGGCATACCTGAGGCGGCGAAGAACGCCGTGCTCAACGCGAATTACCTCATCCGGAGGATACAGGGCACCTTCGAACCCGCATTCGACCGCATATGCATGCATGAGTTCGTGCTCGATCTTTCCGGCTTCAAGAAGGAGACCGGCGTTTCCGCTCTGGACGTCGCCAAGTCCCTTATCGATTACGGCATGCATCCGCCAACAATGTACTTCCCCATGATAGTGCACGAGGCGCTTATGCTCGAACCCACCGAGACCGAGAGCAAGGACACCCTGGACTGGGCAGCGGAGGTCTACCGCAAGCTGTATGAGCTGGGCCATACCGACCCTGAGTATATGCACGGAGCTCCCCACAATGCACAGATAGGCAGGCCGGACGAGGTCAAGGCGGCGCGGAACCCTATAGTCCGCTATACAAGGGCGTAAACATAACGGCGAATAATGATAGATAAACTCAAGCTTTACAGGGGTCAAAGCTTTGACCCCTTTTTCAATTTGGCGGTGGAGGAATATCTGCTGCAAAATACAGATGAGGGCTGCTGCACGCTGTATCTCTGGCAGAACCAGAATACCGTGGTGATAGGCCGCAACCAGAACGCTTTCAAGGAATGCCGTACCACCCTTCTGGAGGATGAAGGAGGAAAGCTGGCCCGGAGGCTCTCGGGCGGCGGCGCGGTTTTCCACGATCTCGGCAACCTGAACTTTACCTTTTTGGTTCCCACGGTGGATTACGATCTGGATAAGCAGCTCAAAGTGATAGAGCTTGCATGTGAAAAGCTGGGCGTGAGGGTAGAGCGCAGCGGTCGCAACGACATACTGGCGGACGGGCGCAAGTTCTCCGGCAACGCATTTTACAAGAACGGACCCCGCGCATACCATCACGGCACACTCATGGTGGACGTGGACCGAGAAAAAATGGGCCGGTATCTCAACCCCTCAAAGGCCAAGCTGTTATCAAAGGGCGTGGATTCAGTTCGCTCAAGGGTAGTTAACTTGAAGGAGCTTGCGCCGGATACCACGATAGAGCTGCTTTCCGAAAAGCTCGCCGAAGCGTTTGAAGAGGTGTACGGTCTGACATATGAAGAGATAGGCCTTACGGAGCAGGACAAAGCCGCCATACAGCCGCTGTTTGAAAAATACGGAAGCTGGAAGTGGCGCTTCGGCAGGGAGATACCCTTCACCTTCGAGTGCGGCGAAAGGTTCCCCTGGGGGAGCGTGCAGATACAGCTCATGGTGGATAGCGGCAGGGTCAAGGAAGCGGAGGTGTACTCCGATTCAATGGACTGGAGCATAGCCGAAAGGCTGAAGGCGGCATTGGAGGGCGAGAGCTTCAGCGAGGCCGCCCTGTGCCTTGCCGCAAGGAAGGCCTGCCCGGATATCGCATCGGATATCTGCCGTATGATCCAAGAACAGGAGATATAATATTTATGAAGGAATACCAACTGATAGTGATAGGCGCGGGCCCCGGAGGCTATGTTGCCGCGCTGCGCGCGTCAAAGCTGGGCATGACCGTTGCCGTAATAGAAAACCGCGAGGCGGGCGGCACCTGCCTCAATAGAGGCTGCATACCCACAAAGACGCTGCTCCATTCCTCAGAGGCGTATCATGCCGCCACAGCCAGCGCCGGCATTGGCATACATGTTGAAGGTGCGCGTGCGGATATGAACGAGATATTTGCCTATAAGCGGCAGATATCCGCTAAGCTCAGCTCCGGAATAGAGAGCCTTTTTAAGGGCGCAAAGATAGACCTGATCAGGGGGCGCGCCCAAATAACCGCTCCCGGCCGCGTACACGTGGAGCTGAACGAGGGCGGCTGCGATGAACTGGCGGCGGAAAAGATAATCGCCGCTACGGGTTCCGTACCGGCCCGCCCGCCTATAACCGGGCTGGACCTACCCGGAGTAATGACTTCTGACGAGCTGCTGGAGGGCTGTGACCATCTGTACGAGTCCATAATAATAATTGGCGGCGGCGTGATAGGCATAGAATTCGCCACATTTTACAGCGACCTCGGCTGCAAGGTGACCGTCATAGAGGGTATGGATAGGCTGCTGCCCAATATGGATCGCGAGCTCGGCCAAAACCTCGCCATGATACTTAAAAAACAGGGCGTGAATGTGTTCGTTAACTCCATGGTACAATGTGTGGAGAAGGACGAAAGCGGCCTCACGGTGCGCTTTAGTGAAAAGGACAAGGACAACTCGGTAACCGGCGAGGCTGTGCTGTGCGCCATAGGCCGCAAACCCTATATGGACGGCCTGTTTGCGGAGGGCCTCGCGCCCGAGATGGACCGTAGGAGCATAAAGGTAAACGAGAAGTATCAGACCAGCATACCCGGGGTGTACGCCATAGGCGATGTATCCGCAAGGATCCAGCTTGCCCATGTCGCTTCCGCCCAAGGTACGGCATGCGTCGATATGATGAACGGCATAGAGAACAGCGTGGATATGAACGTTGTGCCCAGCGTCATATACTGCCGGCCCGAGATAGCGGTGGTGGGAATGACGGAGGCCGAGGCGAAGGAAGCGGGGATACCCGCAAAGGCGGGCAAATGCGTGATGTTCGGCAACGCCAGAACGCTTATCGCCGATCCGGGCCGCTGCTTTATGAAGGTCGTAGCCAATGCCGAGACCCGCGAGATAATAGGCGCGCAGCTCATGTGCGAGCACAGCTCTGACATGATAAGCGAGATATCCGAGGCTATGGCCAACCATCTCACGGTGGAAAGCCTGCTCAAGATAATGCGTCCACACCCGTCCTTTGAGGAGGCGCTCGGCGAGGCGCTGGAGGATCTTGCCGCAAAGCTTAATAAATAAAACAGGCATAATAAAACAGGGAGGGCATAAAAGCTCTCCCTGTTTGGCCTTGTCCTGCTATTTCGATATCAGCTTTGCCTTTTCCAGCGCCATTACCAGCAGCGGTATGAGCAGTATATGCAGTATTATGCCGGGTATCGCCTGCGTGAACGCCCCCGCCCAGAAGGCGGCAAAGCCGAACTTTGACGGATCGAGCCCGGTGCAGAGGAAGCGCGCCGCGCCCCATACCAGACGGCCGGCTATCATGGCCGTTATGAGAGCGACGTATATGTTGCTTTTCTTCTTTGGCAGCGCCCTGTACATGAGCCCTGCCACGGCGCCGTATGCCGCAAGCTCAAACGCCATGCAAAGCGCGGTCGGGTACATCGGCGGCATACCGAACAGTACGGAGCGCAGGGGCGGAGCCACCACGCCGACCGCCAGTCCCCAGGGCCAGCCGCATACGAAGCCGCAGAGGAGCACGGGTATGTGCATGGGGGAAAGCATTGAGCCTATCTGCGGTATCTGTCCCGTCAAAAACGGAAGCATCAGTGCCAGCGCCAGAAACGCCGCCGCAAACACCACTGTCCTTACTGTTATGTTGTTGTTTTTCATGATAAAAGCTCCTTCCGGATGGCATAAAACAAGCGCCGCGATCCCTTCTGGGAAAGCGACGCCTTCATGACATCACAAAAAACGGTATTGATACAAGGTTTATTCAGGGGAACTTCTGTTCCTGCGCCGTCTTCTGACCGGCACAAGCCTATTGTACACGAAAAGCCGTCGGTTGACAAGATACAGTTTACTCTTGCATCACGCCTTCCAGCTTGGCCATAGCGTCCGATATGAGAGCCGTCAGTGACAGCTCCTGAACGCCTGCCACTATATTGCCGCACCTGTTTACGGGCAGAAGTATCCGCACCGCATCGGATTGGGCAACGGCGACCGCCATTGCGGGCGTTATCTCGCCAAAGAGGGAATCCGCTATGACTATGCCTATTGGGCCTATTATTATATCCGCCTTGCGGCAGGCGACTATAAGCGGGTTTTCCCCCGCAGCCGCCTGATGGGCGCCGGCCTTTGCCATAGCCGCGGCAGCGGCTGAATTGGTGCCCACCGCCATAAGCCTTGCACCGGGGTACTTTTCCGCTATGGACTTTACCATCTGGCAGCCCAGCTTGCCGCCCTGACCGTCTATTACAAGTATATTCATTTAAACCTCTCCTTGAATATGCTCTCCTTTACAACTCTGTAGGCGGGAAGGTAAGCCTTCCTGTACTCCTCGCTGTGGGATACGGCTGGATAGCCCCGCTTTTTATATTCCGAAAGATATTCCTCAAGCTCAGCTGTTTTGAAAGCAAAGGCGCCCTGCAACGTTAAATGGAGGAGCACGTCCAGCTTTTCTAAAAACTCCGGAAGCGTGCCCTTTGAGCTGTTGGCGGTCTCCACAAACGCTTCATTCAAGCCCGCTATGCCGCTTTCCTTCAGCGCCTTAAGCTGTACTCGCGCCATGCCGCTGCCTATGGGTATCATGAGCGGCTGCATGGCGTCGTGCTCTGTTGCCGCATACTCGTTGCGCAGTCTTATCAGGGCAGCCTCAGGGCTTTTGATCATATGGCCGCCCCCAAATTCGTTCTGGTACACCAGCTTTACAGCGTCGGCAGGCCGCATCCTGGGATACATGTTTGCGTGCAGAAGCAGCGCGTCCTTAAGCTCCACATTATTTACCCATACCTTGATTTTAACTTTGGCGTGCCTTAAAAAGGCATCCATGCTGATATGTTAGCACCGTCCCGGCCTAATTGCAATAAATTGCCCCAAAACAGAGTATCGGCAAAGCGGACGAATGCCGCCTTGCCGATACTTTGTTAGTTATTAGTTATCATTTGGCACTGCAGGAATTGCTGTGGCAGGAGTTTTTCATGGGGCAGGAACCACAGCTGCAGCCGCAGGAGGACTTGCCTCGTTTCTTCTGTTTTATAAGATGTATCACGATGGCCGCGATTACCGCTGCAAGTATAACTATCGCGATTATGTTTCCGATGTTTTCGCTTATCCAATTAAACATGGTCAATTCCTCCTTCTGGCATATTACGTCATTTCATTTTTTCTTTACGGCTTTGCGCTCAGCTTCGCAGCTTCCTTATAGGGCTTGAACAGCATGTATACCATGCCTGCGAGGAAGGCTGTGGCGGCAACCACGCCTAAGAGGTCTGCATTACCGGTAAAGAGGTTGCCGAACTGATTGATCATCAGGGCTATCACATATGCAAAGCCGCATTGATAGCCGATGGCGAACCAGGTCCAGCCGGCGTTATTCATCTCCCGCTTGATGGCGCCTATTGCCGCAAAGCAGGGTGCGCACAGCAGGTTAAATACAAGGAAAGAGTAAGCGGTAATGGGTGTGAAAGCGCTTGCAAGGTTAGAGTATACGCTGCCGTCGCCGCCGTACAGTATGCCCAGAGTACCTACTATGTTCTCCTTGGCGATAAGGCCGGTAATTGAGGCTACGACCGCCTGCCAGTTGCCCCAGCCCAGAGGCTTGAAGATCCAGGCTATCGCACCGCCTATGGAGGCCAATATGGAGTAGTTGATCTCATCCTCGGACAGCATCCTGAAGGTACCGTCCACGGTTCCGAAGTAAGTGGTGAACCATACGAAGATGGTGGAAAGCAGTATGATGGTACCGGCCTTCTTGATGAAGCTCCAGCCCCGCTCCCATGTGCTCCTGAGCACGTTGCCTACGGTGGGCCAGTGGTATGCGGGCAGCTCCATTACGAAGGGAGCGGGCTCGCCGGCGAACCTCTTAGTCTTCTTGAGCATGATTCCGGAGATTACTATCGCGGCCATGCCGATGAAGTAAGCGGAGGTAGCTACCCATGCGGAACCGCCAAATATAGCGCCGGCAATCATCGCTATGAAGGGAACCTTAGCGCCGCAGGGGATAAATGTGGTGGTCATTATGGTCATACGCCTGTCGCGCTCATTCTCTATGGTACGGGAGGCCATTATTCCGGGGATACCGCAGCCGGTGCCGATCAGCATGGGGATGAAGGACTTGCCGGAAAGGCCGAACCTGCGGAAGAGCCTGTCCAGAATGAACGCGATACGGGCCATATAGCCGCAGTCCTCAAGGGCAGCAAGAAGCAGAAACAGCACCAGCATCTGAGGAACAAAGCCGAGGACCGCGCCGACGCCGGCGACTATGCCGTCAAGTATCAGGCCGCGGAGCCACTCGGCACAGTTGCCCTTGTCCAGAGCACTCTCAATAAGGACGGGGACGCCGGGGACCCATACGCCGTAGTCGGCAGGATCAGGCTCTTCGCCGATTTCCTGAAGGGTGGCCTTTGCAGCCTCATAATCCTCGAGGGTAGCAGTTTCCTCGGAAACCGCAAGGGTCTCCTCGTCCTCTATCTCGTAGGTAAATTTGCCGTCAGCAGGCTCGCCGTTTTCTTCGACATACGCTTCATAACCGTCAACTATGGCAGCGGCCTCGCCGTATTCTTCTGCTACCTCATTATAAGCGGCTGAACCGATGCCGAACAGGTGCCAGCCATCGCCAAACAGTCCATCGTTTGCCCAGTCAGTGGCAGATGCGCCGACAGTGACCATGGCGATGTAGTATACGAGGAACATTACCGCTGCAAATATGGGCAGGCCCAGCCAGCGGTTGGTGACCACCCTGTCGATCTTATCGGAAGCAGAAAGCCGACCCTGATTTTTTTTCTTGTAGCAGCATTTGATTATCTCGGCGATATATACGTAGCGCTCATTGGTGATGATGCTTTCAGCGTCATCGTCCAGCTCCTTCTCGGCAGCTTTGATGTCGCTGTCAATGTGGTCGAGAACATCCTTGGAGATGTCCAGCTTCTCAAGCACCTTGTCGTCGCGCTCGAATATCTTTATGGCATACCAGCGCTGCTGCTCAAGGGGCATGTTATGTACGGCAGCCTCCTCGATATGAGCGATAGCGTGCTCAACGGGGCCGGAGAAAGTATGCATGGGGACGGTTTTTGCGCCATGGGCAGCTTTGATCGCGGCCTCTGCGGCTTCCATGACGCCATCGCCCTTCAGGGCGGATATCTCTACTATCCGGCAGCCCAGCTTTTCGGAGAGCTGGGCGGTATCTATCTTATCGCCATTCTTGCGCACAACGTCCATCATATTGATGGCAACGACTACCGGAATGCCCAGCTCGGTAAGCTGAGTGGTGAGGTAAAGATTGCGCTCCAGGTTGGTTCCGTCGATTATGTTCAGTATGGCGTCGGGGCGCTGGTCGATAAGATAATTTCTGGCGACTACTTCCTCCAGGGTATAGGGGGAAAGCGAATAGATGCCGGGCAGATCCATTATGACCACATCCTCATGCTTCCTGAGACGACCCTCTTTCTTTTCTACTGTAACGCCGGGCCAGTTGCCGACAAACTGGTTGGAACCGGTCAGAGCGTTGAACAGCGTAGTCTTACCGCTGTTCGGGTTGCCGGCTAAGGCTATCTTGATTTGGTTATTCATGATAAAACTCCTTTGAAGTTAATATACTTTAACTATGGTTCAAAAAAATATTTATTCAACTTCAATCATTTCGGCGTCGGCTTTTCTCAGACTGAGCTCATAACCGCGCACGTTTACCTCGATAGGGTCGCCCAAAGGGGCAACCTTGCGGACGAACACCTCAACGCCCTTGGTAATACCCATGTCCATTATGCGGCGCTTTACCGGGCCTTCGCCATAAAGCTTTACCACCCTGACGGTTTCGCCGATCTTGGCTTCCTTTAATGTCTTCATAGTCCTATCTCTCCTTTTTTCTTTCTTTCTATAAATAAATATCAAAACAGGCGTTAGATCATTATCCTGCGAGCCATTTCACGGCTTATGGCTATCCGTGATTCCTTGACCTTTACTATTACGTTGCCGCCCATCGCGGATACCACAGTCACCGGGCCGCCAGCCGTAAAGCCAAGATCTTCAAGGTGCTTTTTAACGTCCGGGCTGCCGCCGATCTTTTTTATCACGTTCTCTTTGCCTATATCTGCCAGATCAAGTGGTATCATACTCAGTCTCCTCCGTTTTATGTGCTACTTGCGGGTCCACGTTTTTACGTTTGGGTTTAAGCACTTTAACTACCGAGTAGTTTAACAACCCTAACCGGCTTTGTCAACCTTTTTTTATCTGAAAATTTAAACAAGATTTTATCCTTGCATTTTTGGTTAGAGTTTGCTAACCTATGTATAATATATAATCATCTATATAATCATCGTTGGTATTTTACCAACAACAGTTTTATATGATATTGCAATAAAAATACGAAAGGGCGGTACAATTTGAAAATAATGAGAGCTACCGAGGATTACCTCGAAGCGATGCTGATGATGCACAATAAGCACGGCTATATTCGTTCCATTGATGTGGCGGACTATCTTGGCGTTACAAAGCCCAGCGTAACATATACCACGAAAAGGCTGAAGGCCAGCGGACATATCACGATGGACGGGGAGGGGCTCATAACCCTTACCGAATCAGGAATGGAGATAGCTTCCAAGATGCTGGACAGGCACAGGACGTTGACCGATTTTTTGGTATCAATAGGCGTGGACGAAATCACTGCCGAGACTGACGCCTGTAAAATGGAGCACGACCTCAGCGACAAGACCTACAATGCCATATGCGCCCACGCGAGGGCACACATGAAGTAAGAGCCTGCGCCGCTCAATAGGGCGGCTTATTTTAGTGACATAGGTTAAGGATATTTAACCTATACTGCTGTAATAAAGATGTGCTCAACGTGTGAAAGCCGTGTCGGCAACGCCATACGCAATGCCGTAAGCGTTTGAGCGACATTGAAAAGGAAACGTGGCGCTTCTGCTTTTTGCTTTTGCAACCTGCCTGCGGAATAAGATAAGCTTACCGCAAAGGCAGGTATACTAAGGATTTATTTGAGTATTTCCTGACAATTTGTATTGATTTTAACGTGGCCATGACTTATCATAAAAATATCATGCGGTAGTTTGGATTTGGCACGGAGTGAATAATCCCCTGCCAATTCCTGCATAAATAATACAGAGAGGTTGTGTAAAAGAAAATGGCAAACATCGATCTTACCAAGTACGGCATTACCGGCACTACGGAAATAGTCTACAATCCTTCCTACGAGATGCTCTTTGAGGAAGAGACCAAGCCCGGCCTTGAGGGCTATGAAAAGGGCCAGCTCAGCGAGCTGGGCGCTGTCAACGTCATGACCGGCATATACACCGGCCGTTCACCCAAGGACAAGTTTATCGTCGTTGACGATACCTCCAAGGATACCGTCTGGTGGACTTCCGAAGAATATAAGAACGACAACCACCCCGCCTCCATCGAGACCTGGAATGCCGTTAAGGATATCGCAAGAAAAGAACTCTCTAATAAGCGCCTGTTCGTAGTGGACGCCTTCTGCGGCGCCAACAGGGACACCCGCATGGCAATCCGCTTCATCGTAGAAGTTGCCTGGCAGGCTCACTTTGTAGAGAATATGTTTATCAGGCCCACCGAAGAGGAGCTGAAGAACTTTGAGCCGGATTTCGTAGTTTACAACGCCTCCAAGGCAAAGGTGGAGAACTACAAGGAGCTGGGGCTTAATTCTGAGACCGCGGTAGTATTCAACCTCACCAGCCGCGAGCAGGTCATCATCAATACCTGGTACGGCGGCGAAATGAAGAAGGGCCTCTTCTCCATGATGAACTACTATCTGCCCCTCAAGGGTATCGCCTCCATGCACTGCTCTGCCAATACCGACATGGACGGCAAGAATACCGCCATCTTCTTTGGCCTTTCCGGCACCGGCAAGACCACGCTGTCTACCGACCCCAAGCGCCTGCTGATAGGCGACGACGAGCACGGCTGGGACGACAATGGCGTGTTCAACTTCGAAGGCGGATGCTATGCAAAGGTCATTAATCTGGATAAGGAATCCGAGCCGGATATCTACAACGCCATCAAGCGCAATGCTCTCCTCGAGAATGTAACCCTCGATGAGAACGGCAAGATAGACTTTGCCGATAAGAGCGTTACCGAGAACACCCGCGTATCCTACCCCATCGACCATATTAAGAACATAGTGCGCCCCATAAGCTCCGCGCCCGCCGCGAAGAACGTGATCTTCCTCTCAGCGGACGCCTTCGGCGTGCTGCCTCCCGTATCCATATTGACTCCGGAGCAGACCAAGTACTACTTCCTCTCCGGCTTTACCGCAAAGCTGGCTGGTACCGAGCGCGGCATAACCGAACCTACTCCCACCTTCTCCGCATGTTTCGGTCAGGCATTCCTGGAGCTGCATCCTACCAAATACGCTGATGAGCTGGTAAAGCGCATGGAGATGAGCGGCGCGAAGGCGTATCTGGTCAACACCGGATGGAACGGCACCGGCAAGCGTATCTCCATAAAGGATACCCGCGGCATAATCGACGCTATCCTCAACGGTGACATACTGGGCGTGCCCACCAAGAAGATACCTTACTTTGACTTCGAGGTACCCACCGAGCTGAAGGGCGTTGACACCAACATTCTGGATCCCAGAGATACCTATGCCAATCCCGCTGATTGGGATGCAAAGGCAAAGGATCTGGCCTCCCGCTTCATCAAGAACTTCGCCAAGTACGAAGGCAACGAGGCGGGTAAGGCTTTGGTGGACGCCGGCCCCAAGGTGGATTAAACTTAAAACGCAGTATAACGGTCCCACGGCAGCGCCGGGGGACCGTTGTCATATATGGATATATTTTATTTGATATATTATTTTGAATTTTCACATATATGTGAGGACGCGGGGAAAAAACGACAAAATCAACGCGATTTCCCCTGTTATTGACTATTGGCATGCCGCGTGATATAATACCGATAATAGAAATGGCGATTCTATATTTAGTATGAAGTGCGGATCAATAGCAGTGTGAATTACATAAGGGCCAGGAAGGAGCCGCCGATAGTGGAAAGCATGGGTGTAAAAAATAAGCCGGCAAGGACGACGGGAGCAAGCGGATGGCTAAACAGGCCCAAGACACGCAGGAGCATTAAAATTGCGCTGTTTTTGGCGCCTATTCTTGTATTTGCCGTACTGTTCGTCTATTATCCCTTTGTAAAGACCATAATAAACAGCTTCAGCATAGTCAACCAGAAGGGAAACGTCACGGGCTTTGCAGGGCTGGATAACTATAAATACGTATTCGGGCGCAACGATTTCAAAAAGTCCATATTGAATTCCCTCATCATAACGGGCATAAACGTCCCCATAACGCTGGTAGTGACCATACTGCTTGCGCTGATAGCCAACAAAAAGCGCAGGCTGAGCCCGCTCTATGAGACGCTTTTCACCATGCCCATGGCGGTATCCATGTCCGCGGCATGTATGGTGTTTAAGTCCATGTTCAGCCCTACCTTGGGAATAATCAACGCCATGCTCGGCACACAGCTCGGCTGGTTCGAAAGCCGCGCCACCGCCCTTTATACCATAATCATACTTACGGTATGGATGGGCATAGGCTTTGACTTCCTTCTTTTCCTCTCTGCCCTGCGGGGCATACCCTCGCATATAATGGAGGCCGCAAGGCTGGATGGGGCGGGCCTCTTCACAAGGATATTCAAGATACAGCTCCCGCTCATATCCCCCACCATACTCTATGTAATGTGTACCAATCTGGTGCTGGCCATGATGTGCTCGGCGCCCATGATAATCATAACACAGGGAGGCCCGTCCAGAAGCACCACCTCGCTTATGTACCTCATGTTCGCCTCGGGCTACGGCAGCTCAAATTACAGCCTCGCTGCGGTGGTGAGCATAGTGACCTTCCTGCTTACCTTCGGGTTTACCGTGGTTGCGTTCATGTTTGAGAGAAAGAAGGTGCATTATCAATAATGAATAAAGTAAAAACAAAGATTGGCGATGCACTGGTTCAGGTAATTGCCGTAATGATCGGCTTGATACTGATATTTCCAATAGTATACTGCGTATGCAGCGCATTCAAGACCCCTGGCGAATTTGCTCTGTCAAAGCTTCTGCCTGAAAGCTTTACCTATCTTGTGAACTTTAAAAACGCGCTGCATCAGGCGCCATTGATGCGCTATATGCTGAACTCCGTAATAGTGTCCCTGCTGGGCACTGTGATGAGGCTGGTATTCTCCATACTTGCGGCATATGCATTCACCAATTACGAATTCAAATTTAAGAATGCCTGCTTCTTTTTGATACTGGCGACTATGATGATGCCGGGCGATATACTGCTGGTGACCAACTACGCCACGGTGTCAAAGCTGGGACTGCTCAACAGCTATCTCGGAATGTGCATAACCTCCTTCGTATCCGCCAGCCAAATGTTCATGCTGCGGCAGAGGTTTATGTCGGTGCCGCGCGATATGCGCGATGCGGCTATGCTGGATGGCTGCGGCGATCTGCGCTATATAGCTACGGTACTGCTGCCCATATGCAAGCCCGTAATAACCACGCTTTTTATACAGAGCTTTATCACGCTGTGGAATTCCTACCTGTGGCCTCTGATCGTTACGGCCAGCAGCCCCGAGATGCGTACCATTATGGTAGGCATAACCAAGCTGAATTCATGGGAGGATACCAACTATGAGCTGGTGCTGGCAGGCACCACCATATCGCTCATACCCTCCTTCCTGCTGTTCATCTTGATGCGGCGCAATATGCGAAAGGGCGGCGTGGACGGCGCAATGGTAGGATAAATAAAACCGCTTTGTCTGTGCGCCTGCTGCTCCGCTGTGGCCGGCGCATTTTAGGCAAATAAATTAAAAAGGAGAAAAACATGAAAAAGTTCCTTCGTACTCTTTTGGTAATGGCAATGGCACTTCTCATGGTGGCCATGACCGCCTGTGCCAAAAACGCGCCCGCAGAGGAGGCTGCGCCCGCAGAGGAAGCAAATCAGGGCGAGACGCCGGCCGAGGAGACTGCCGGCACTGAATCTTTACTGGGAACCGAGCCTGTGACCATCACCTTCTGGCACAGCGCTTCCGATGAAGCCGGCGTGCTGATGGACAAGTACGTTTCTGACTTCAATGCAAACAACGAGTACGGCATCACCGTAAACGCCATCTATCAGGGTCAGTATTCTGACGCTACCACCATGCTCAAGACCATACTTTCCGCAGAAAACTACAAGGAACTGCCGGATGTTATGCAGCTTGACGCTACAGGAAAGGTGACCTACTTCGATTCCGGCAAGGCTTTTACCATTGACGATGCCATAAAGGCCTATGCCGACGATAGCTTCCTTGACAGCTATCTGAACGTTGCCCTGAGCAACTGGCAGTATTCCGGCATACAGCTGGGTCTGCCCTTCGCTACCTCTACCACCGTCACTTATTACAACAAGGATCTGCTGGCCAAGGCCGGCTGGGATCATGCTCCCGCCACCTTTTCGGAAGTAATAGCCCTTCAGAACGATATGAAGGCTGCCGGTCTGTCCCAGGTCGCCCTTCAGAGCGTTCCCAATACTCCCACCCTTGCAAACTGGATCGGCCAGCTCAACAGCTATGTCGTAAATAACGACAACGGCAGCGAAGCCGCCGCAAGCGAGCTTGCATGTATAGACAACGGTGCGCTGGCAACCTTCCTTACCGAATGGAAAGCCATGTACGATGCAGGCGCACTGAAGAACGAGCAGAGCTCCACCGATGCCTTCGTAGCAGGCGATGTAGCTCT
>ERZ772883.800-NODE-800-length-29079-cov-8.372657_pt1 | contig 29079 bp, 27 predicted proteins | sample MGYA00580575_ERZ772883 | MGnify/ENA primary metagenome ERZ772883 (study PRJEB29015, sample SAMEA2737666) | human gut metagenome | biome: human gut; feature: human-associated habitat; material: faeces | place: China | collected 2012 ...
TTTGCACACTTTTCTTTCGCCATCGAAAGAAAAGTGTGAGCGCCCCATGGGACGGTAAGTCCCAATCCGCGCCGTAGTCGGCGCGTCAATCCTCCGGCGGGGAAGCCGTATCATGAGGCAATCAGGAGCTTTTCATGCGCCCGACCCCCTCGGGGCGGCAGCCCCACTCCCGCGCCGTAGTCGGCGCGTCAATCCCCGTCCGGGACAACGGGTATGCGTCTGCGGGCGCACCAAAGGGCTTTTCGCTCGCCTCTTTGGAAACCTTCGGGCACCGAAGCTGGAGAGAGACCCATGGAACGCCCGTTCCCAAAATGCTCCCCATTCTTTACAATTATCCCCGGGAAAAATTTTCTTGATGTCAGCATTTTCCGTCCGCAGAGCGAGACACCGCTTCAGGAAAGCCCCCTTTCCCGCCGCATACGCAGCCTTTCGTTTTTTCCTTGCATGAATCCTAAAAACTTCTTATAATTAAGTCCGTTTTGAAAAAAGAGGAAGGAGCAAACGTAATGCAGCAGGATAAAACTTTTTTGGGAACCGAACCCGTTGGAAAATTGCTGTGGCGGCTGGGCGTGCCGACGGTGATCGCCCAGCTGGTCAATATGCTGTATAATATCGTGGATCGAATCTATATCGGCCATATGCCGGTGGACGGCAGTCTCGCCCTGACCGGCGTGGGTGTGTGTATGCCGCTGATCCTGATCGTCTCCGCCTTTTCGGCCTTCGTGGCCTCCGGCGGCGCGCCCCGCGCGTCCATTGCCATGGGCCGGGGAAATGACGCGGAAGCGGAAAAAATTCTGGGCGGCTGCTTTATGCTGCAGGCCATCATTTCCGTCATTCTGACGGCGGTGATGCTGCTGTGGAGCCGGGAAATGCTGCTTGTGTTCGGAGCCAGCGAAAATACCATCGGTTTCGCGATGGATTATATGAGCATCTACGCCCTCGGCACCCTGTTCGTCCAGCTGACGCTGGGTATGAACGCCTTTATTACGGCGCAGGGCTTCGCCACCGTGGGAATGCAGACGGTGCTCATCGGCGCTGTGCTGAATATCGTGCTGGACCCGGTGCTGATTTTTGGGCTGGGAATGGGCATCCGGGGCGCGGCAGTGGCCACCGTTCTGTCGCAGGGCGTTTCCTGCGTGTGGGTGCTTCGTTTCCTGACGGGGAAAAAGACCATCCTCCGGCTGAAAAAGGAAAACTTTTTCCCGGGAGCAAAGCTGATTTTGCCCTGCATCGCGTTGGGTCTGGCTACCTTCACCATGCAGGCCAGCGAGAGCGTGATCTCCGTCTGCTTCAATTCGTCCCTGTTGAAATACGGCGGCGACCTGGCCGTGGGGGCCATGACCATTCTGAGCAGCGTGATGCAGTTCGCCCTGCTGCCCCTGCAGGGCATTGCGCAGGGTTCCCAGCCGATCACCAGCTATAATTTCGGCGCGGGCAACGTGGGCCGGGTGCGGGAGACCTTCCGTCGGATGCTGACGGCCTGCCTGTGCTATTCCTGCGGGCTTTGGGCGCTCATTATGCTCTTTCCGCAGGCGTTTGCCGGTCTGTTCAGCTCGGACGCGGAACTGATCGCCTTCACGGCGAAAGCCCTGCGGGTGTACTGCGGCGCGCTGTTCCTGTTCGGCATCCAGATCGCCTGCCAGATCACCTTCGTTTCCATCGGAAACGCGCCCTGCTCGATCTTCGTGGCGGTGCTGCGCAAGTTTATCCTGCTGATCCCGCTGATCTACCTGCTGCCCCATCTGCTGGCCGACCAGACCATGGCGGTCTACGCGGCAGAACCGGCGGCGGACGCCATCGCCGTCACTTGTACGCTGCTGCTGTTCCTGTGGCAGTTCCGAAAAGCGTTGCGGAAATTGGAAAAGCAGACGGCGTAAAAAGAAAAATTGCCTGAAAAAACCGAAAAAGATAAATTTCGGCGGTCGATGCTGCTTTTTTCCCGCTATAAGGGACTGTCCTAAAGAGCGGATTGACAATCCTGCGGCCCTGCTCTATAGTAGGCTTACTTTGACCGCAACGATCGGTATTCCCGGAAAGGAAGATGACTTATGCTGACGACGGAGCAGCGCCTTCGGATGCTGGAAACGCCCCAAAAGACCTTCGATCTGGTGATCGACACCGACGCTTATAACGAAATCGACGACCAGTTCGCCATTTCCTACGCCCTGCGCGCGCAGGACCGGCTGCATCTGCTGGCGCTGTGCGCCGCGCCCTTTCATAATGAGCGTTCCACCGGCCCTGCCGACGGCATGGAGAAAAGCTATCAGGAAATTTTGAAGCTGCTGTCGCTGGCCGGGGAAAACGTGCCGGTCTACCGGGGCTCCACCACCTATCTGCCCGATGAAAAAACGCCCGTTCCATCCGATGCGGCACAGGCGCTGGCACAGCTGGCCATGGAGCACACCACTGAAAATCCCCTGTACGTGGCGGCGATCGGGGCCATCACCAACGTAGCGTCCGCCCTGCTGATGCAGCCGGAGATAGCCGACCGCATGGTGCTGGTCTGGCTGGGCGGCAGCGCCCTGCATTGGCCGGATAATCAGGAATTCAACATCCTGCAGGATGTAGCCGCCGCCCGGGTGGCGTTCGACTCCGGCGTGCCGCTGGTGCTGCTGCCCTGCCACGGCGTGGTCACGCATTTCACCACCACCGGGCCCGAGCTGGAATACTGGCTCCGGGGCAAAAATCCCCTGTGCGATTATCTGGTGCAGCAGACGGAGGACGCCGCAAACGCTTATGCGAAGGGGCACGTCTGGAGCCGGGTGATCTGGGACGTGACCACCATCGGCTGGCTGTTGAATCGGGAGGGGAAGTTCATGGCGGACAGGCTGATTCCCACGCCCATTCCCCAGTACGATCACCATTACAGCGAGGACTTCCGCCGTCCGCTGTGCCGCTATGTCTATATGATCCGCCGCGACGAGCTTTTCGAAGACCTGTTCACCCGGCTGGCCCGATAAGAAAAAACGATACGCCCCCGCAGGGATTTGCCTGCGGGGGCGCTTTCCATATTTTAACTTTTCGGGGTCAACGCGCCAGAAATTCCTCCATGATTTTGACGCTGGCCGTAGAACCGATTCGGGATACCCCGAGGTCGATCATCCGAAGAGCGGCGTCCAGCGTGCGGATACCGCCGGCCGCCTTGACCTTCACCTCGCCGCGGGTGCGCTCCACCATCAGCCGAACGTCCTCCTCGGTGGCGCCGCCGGTGCCGAAGCCCGTCGAGGTCTTGACAAAGTCGGGGCGGATGCTGCGGGCGATATCGCACAGCGCGATTTTTTCTTTCTGCGTCAGGTAGCAGTTTTCGAAGATCACCTTGGAAATGGCTCCGCGCGCGCGGCAGGTCTCCACGATCCCTTCCATTTCCTTTTCGATGAAGGTATAGTCCTTTTCTTTCAGGCGCGTCAGGTTGACCACGTAGTCGATCTCGTCCGCGCCGTTTTCCAGCGCGTTTTCGGTTTCCAGCTTTTTGATCTCGCGGGTGGACTGGCCCAGCGGAAATCCGATGGCCGCGCCTACATGGATGTCCGTACCGGCCAGCAGCCGTTTGCACAGCCGGACGGGGGCGGGGTTGATGGCCACCATTCGGAAATGATATTTTCTGCTTTCGGCGCAGAGGGTCTCAAAATCAGCGTCCGTCGCATAGGCGCGCAGCTGGGTATGGTCGAAGTATTGAGCCAGTTGGTCGGCGTTCATATGGGGTTCTCCTTTTTGTTTTTTCTAGCCAATTATCATTATAAGGGAAAACACGAATATTCGCTACCTTTTTGTACAAACATACTGACGGTGCGGGCAGAAGGAATGGCATAGAGATTGTTGTTGGCCTCGACATTTATACTATATTATTGCTTTTCCAAAAATGGGCCAATGACGATCCGATGATAAAAAAACAAGGATCATTTTCAAGACACAAAAGAAAACCCTCAAGTCTTTCGACTCAAGGGTTTTCTTGTTGGTGGAGCATAGGAGATTCGAACTCCTGACCCCAACACTGCCAGTGTTGTGCGCTACCAACTGCGCTAATGCCCCGCACTCAACGTTGGATATCTTACCACGTTTTTCTGCGTTTGTAAAGACCTATTTCTCATTTTTTTGAGAAAAATAAGGACGTTTCTGCGAAAAACGATGGAGGATGCAATCAATTTACTTTAGAAGAGTTCTTGTAAAGCAATCTGGCTATCCGACCTTGTAAAATCGGACAGCCAGATTAAGAATTAGGTTCAGCCTTGTTTATTCATACATCACAGGGTTGAAAGGCCTCAAACAGCAGGTGCTTGAGTTCTATAATCATTCCCACTCAATACTGGCCGGGGGCTTGGTGGTGATATCGTACAGGACGCGGTTGCAGCCGTTGACCTCGCCGACGATGCGGGTGGCGATCTTGCCGAGCAGGTCGTAGGGCAGTTGGGCCACGTCGGCGGTCATGAAGTCGTCGGTGGTGACGGCGCGGATGGCTACAGCGTAGGCGTAGGTGCGCTCGTCGCCCATGACGCCCACGCTGCGGGCGTTGGTCAGGACGGTGAAGTACTGGGAAATTTTGCTGTCCCAGCCGGCCTTGGCGATCTCCTGACGCAGGATCAGGTCGCTTTCCCGGACGATGCGGACTTTTTCGGGGGTCAACTCGCCGATAACGCGGATGGCCAGACCGGGGCCGGGGAAAGGCTGACGGTAGACCAGACTCTCGGGCAGACCCAGCGCTACGCCCAGACGGCGGACTTCGTCCTTGAAGAGCATCCGCAGAGGCTCTACCAGACTTTCAAAGCCCAGCTCCTTGGGTAGGCCGCCCACGTTGTGATGGCTCTTGATGACCGCGCTGCCCTTGACCTGACCGCTTTCGATCACGTCGGGATAAATGGTGCCCTGAGCAAAATGGTCGCGCTTGCCCAGCTTCCTGGCTTCTTCCTTGAAGACCTCCACAAAGTCGCGGCCGATGATCTTGCGCTTCTGTTCCGGATCGGTCACGCCCTTCAGGTCGGCGAAGAAACGCTCGGACGCGTCCGCGTGAACCAGCTCCACCGGGAAGGTTTTGGTGAAAATATCCACCACCTGATCGCTCTCGCCGGCGCGCATGAAGCCGTGGTCTACGTATACGCAGGTCAGACGGCTGCCGATGGCGCGGTAGAGAAGCGCGGCGGCCACGGCGCTGTCCACGCCGCCGGAAAGGCCCAGAAGAACGGTGCCGTCGCCCACCTGCTCACGGATCTGGCGCACGGCGATGTCAATGTAGGCTTCCATGCTCCAGTCGCCGCGGCAGGCGCAGATGTTCATCAGGAAGTTCTCCAGAAGGCGGGTGCCCTCGTCGGTGTGGGTCACTTCGGGGTGGAACTGCACGCCGTACATCCGGCGCTGATCGTCGCCCATGGCCGCCACCGGGCAGGACGCGGTGTGAGCCAGCACCCGGAAGCCTTCCGGCGGCTGCTTCACCTGATAGGTGTGGCTCATCCAGCAATGGCTGGAAGCGCTCATGCCGTTGGAAAGGGGATCGTGCACATCGTCTACCTGCATGACGGTGCGGCCGTATTCCCGCTGCGCGCCGCGTTCAATGGGCGCGCCGTGCAGATGGGCCATCAGCTGCATTCCGTAGCAAATACCCAGGACCGGCACACCCATCCGAAAAATTTCTTCATCTACCCGGGGAGAATCCGGATCCAATACGCTGGCCGGGCCACCGGAGAAGATCACGCCCTGCGGTTCCAACGCCCGTACTTCCTCCGCCGTCGCCGTGTAGGGCAGCACCAGGGAATATACGTTCAGTTCTCTTACTCGCCTGGCGATCAGCTGGGTATACTGTCCGCCAAAGTCCAAAATGACTACGCACTGCGGTTTTTCCGCCATGTCTGCTTTACCCCCTCGTTATTCTGTCGGGACTTAAAAATTATAGTGCAAAAACGGAAGAAGGGCAAGGGGATGTTTTTCCGTTTCGGCCGGTTGATTTTTTTCTGTTTGGCAGGATTTCGCGGCTGTTATTTCCCGGTGAACTATGCTACAATGACATCGACCTGCCGGATGCGTCCCCGGCGGGGATTTTGCTAAAGAAAGGATGCTGCCTATGCCCAATTTTTCCCTGCCCGGTCAGGTGTTTCTGGCCGCGGCGCAGCAGTACCAGACCCCCTTTCACCTTTATGACGAGGCGGCCATCCGCCGCACCGCCCGCCGCCTGAAAGCCGCCTTTTCGGGCGTGCCGGAGTTTCGGGAGTATTTCGCCGTCAAGGCGCTGCCCACCCCCGCGATTCTGCGCATTTTGAAGGACGAGGGCTGCGGTGTGGACTGCGCCAGCATGACCGAGCTGATGCTGGTGCGCGCCTGCGGCTTTCAGGGGCGGGACATTATGTTCTCCGCCAATGATGTGCCGCCGGAGGAGTTCCGGCTGGCCCGGGAATTGAACGCCTATATCAATCTGGATGACGCGACCCACGTGGCCACCCTGCGGGATAACGGCGGCATTCCCGAAGAAGTCTGCCTGCGCTATAATCCGGGCGACGCGTTTACCGTGGCGGGCGAGATCATGGGAGAGCCCAAGGAAGCCAAGTACGGCATGACCCGGGCGCAGCTTTCTCAGGCCCTGCGGGAGCTGAAAGCGGGCGGTGCCAAGCGCTTCGGCCTGCATTCCTTCCTGTGCAGCAATACCACCGACCCGGCCTATTACCCGGCGCTGGCCCGGTTGCTGTTTGAGACGGGCGTGGAACTGATGGAGGAGACCGGCCTGCTCCTGAGCTTCATCAACTTGTCCGGCGGCATCGGCATTCCCTATCTGCCCGACGCGCCGGAGGCGGATATCGAGGCCATTGGCGCGGGCGTGGCCCGGGAATATGACGAGGCCTTTACCCGCCGGGGCATTCGGGGCATAGCCATCAAGACCGAACTGGGCCGCTATATGACCGGCCCCAACGGCTGGCTGGTGACCCACATCATTCATGAAAAGAACATTTACCGGCACTATCTGGGGCTGGACGCTTCGGCCTGCGACCTGATGCGCCCCGCCATGTATGGCGCGTATCACCATATCACCATTCCCGCCCGGGAAGACCTGCCCCACGACCAGCTGGTGGACGTGACCGGCAGTCTTTGCGAAAATAACGACAAGTTTGCCGTCGACCGGCTGCTGCCCAAAGCGGAGGTCGGCGACGTGCTGGTGATCCACGATACCGGCGCTCACGGCCTGAGCATGGGCTACAACTACAACGGCAAGCTTCGCTGCAAGGAAGTGCTGCGCCGGGAGGACGGCTCGTTCCAGCTGATCCGCCGGGCCGAGACCCCCAGGGACTATTTTGCCACGCTGGACGTGGACGAGGTCTACCCCAAGCTGGGACTGGACTGACCGCTGAATGAAGGAGGATTTGCGAATGCGAAAGAAAGCGTTCCTGTGCCTTGTGTTTTCCGCCCTGCTGATCTGGGGCGCGCTGCTCCCCGCTCTGGCGGACGAGGAAGTGACCCTGACCATTCTGGATACGGAGGATGCGCAGCTGCCCGAAACGACCGAAACCGCGGAGCCTGCCGAGACCCAGCCGCCCGTGGGCAACGCGTCCGCCGGGGGCGATCCCGCCGCCCGGGAGGCCTTTATCGACGGGATCATCGCCATGGCCCAGAAGGAATACGAACAGGCGGGCGGCAAGGCGCATGAGGCTCAGTATGCCAGCAGCAATTATGTGTGCAAAAACTACACCGTCTATCTTTTCCGGGCCAACGCGGGGGCGTTCCGTATGGCGGAATTTCCCAACGTGCCCCTGAAGATCCCGGATAATAAGCCCCGGGAGGAATGCACCGACTACGTGTACGGCGTGGAATGGAAGGACGTGCCCGCCAGCGAGGGCAATCCCTTCTACGCGGCGGCCTCCTTCCGCTACGATACGTCCCTGAGCGCGGAGGAAAACCGGCAGAAGGCGCGGGCGTTCCTTCAGCAGGTGCAGAAGGGCGACTATTTCCAGATGGCCGCCAACTATTACTACGGCGTGGGCGCGCACAGCATGATCTTCATTGCGGACTACGACCCGGACACGGACACCGTCCGCTGGTGCGACAGCAACATGAAGGGCGAAAAGCGCAACGGCATTCGCTACGGCTATTTGCAGTTCGATGCGGTGAAGAAGATCGACTGGTTCGTGGACGCTTTCTGCCGCAAAAAGTACGGCGCGACCATCTACCGCCTGCGGGACGATATTATCCGGGTGGCGCAGTAGGTCTGTTTGGGACAGAAGAAGAAAGGAAGGGAAACCTGATGAAATATGTGCTTGTGATCGGCGACGGCATGGCCGATACCTATCTGCCCCAGCTGGCGGGCAAAACGCCGCTGGAGGCGCTGGCGCTGAACGCTTTTGACCGGGCGGCGGGCTGCTGGTGCGGCCGGGCGCTGACGGTGCCCCACGGCCTGCCCGCAGGCAGCGACACCGCCATTCTCAGCATTTTTGGCTACGATCCCCGGAAGTATTATACGGGCCGCAGCGTGCTGGAAGCGGCGGGCATGGGCGTGAAGGTGCCTCAGGGCTGCGTCAGCTTCCGGGTGAATCTGTGCGCCGTCACGCCGGACGAAAGCGGCGCGCTGGTCATCCACAGCCACAACGGCGGCAATATCCACGGGCAGGAGGCCGTCACCCTGATGAACGACCTGCTGGCCGATCCCACCTTCGCGGCGATGCAGAAGGACGCGGGGCTGGAGATCACCGTTACCGATACCTTCCGCCATGTGGGCGTGATGAAAACGGACGCGCACGACCTGTCCGCCGTGCGGCTGACCGAGCCTCACAACGTGCTGGAACAGCCCGTCGAGCCCCATCTGCCCCATCTGCTGCGGGAGACCGACGACGCTGCCGCTCGGAAGATGGCCGAGGATATCAAGGCCCTGATGCTGCGCAGCTATGAAGTGCTGAAGGATCATCCCATCAATCAGAAGCGGGTGGCCGAGGGCAAGCTGCCCGCCAACATGATCTGGCCCTGGGGCGCGGCCACGGCCATGGAACTGCCCTCCTTCAAGGAAAAATACGGCCACTGGGGCACGGTGGTCAGCGCCGTTCCGCTGGTATGGGGCATCGCCGGTCTGGCCGGACTGAAAACGCCCCATGTGGAAGGGGCCAACGGCGATCTGGACACCAACTATGAGGGAAAAGTAGCCTGCGCGCTGCAGGCGCTGGCCGACGGGGACGATTTTGCTGCGGTGCACATCGAAGCACCGGACGAAATGGCTCACGCGGGCGATCTGGGCCGCAAGCTGGAAGCCATCCAGAATGTGGAATATCGGGTCGTTGGCCCTATTCTGGACGAGCTGACCATGCGGGGCGAGGACTTCCGCCTGCTGGTGTTGAGCGACCATCCCACCCTGCTGACCACCCGCACCCACGACGGCGCGCCCGTGCCCTATGCTATCTACGACAGCCGCACGGTGAAAAAGGCGCTGGAAAAGGACGGCCGCGCGCCCCTGCGCAAGTTCTGCGAGCGGGAGATGGAGTCCGAACCCGTGCTGATGGACGGCACCGATCTGATGCGGCTCTTGTTTGAACAAATCTAAGGGAAATCCCAAAAGCCCGCCTTCCATGCGGAAGGGCGGGCTTTTAGCGTATGGAATAAGCTGCGGAAGCTCATTTCTTACGGGTTTTTCGGCTCAGGACTGCCTGTACGCCGAGCAGACTCAGCGCGGCCAGTGCCAACAGGGCCCATAACACAGGATGACTTTCGTCGCCAGTGGCAGGAGGCGTGCCCGGAACCGGGGTCTGGGCCGGGGTTGGAGACGGAGTTACGCCTGGGGTCGCGGTCGGACTTGGACTTGGCGTTGCCGTAGGAGAAGCGTCGTACACATTGCGGAAAACCAGTTTCGGTTCTCCCTGCGCCGTGGCCGTCAGCTGGTCGTCTACGTATTCCACCAATACATCCACCGTATAAGACGCGCCGTCATACGTAACATTCGACAGATCGCCCTGTACCTCTCGGATGGTATAGCGGTGCAGCCCCACGTCCTCGTGACGGTACTCGATATAGTTGAAGGCGATGCTGCCATCCGCGTGATTGACGCCCCGGGAGACCTCCGTGCCTTGTTCGTCCGTGACGATAAAATGGAACTCGTTGGCCAGCAGGGCGCGGCCCTCCAGCAGCTTGATTCCCTTCAGCTGGATGGACGTTTGCACGGGCATTTCCGCCAGACGGGTACACAGCACATTCTGATACTGTTCATTGCGATTGCGGTACAGATCCAGCTGATAACCGAGCGGCAGGGTATCCAAGGGCGTAATCAGCTCCTGATAAGCTGCCCACGCCCCGGGATAGGTATCAAACGGCTGATACTGCTGGTAATACTGGGAAATATCCAGCGAGTCCGTATAATACCAGACCGCCAGCTGCGTAATGCCGCGGAAGGTGGCACGGGTTAGACCGTATTTTTCCATCAGGCCTGATCCGTTTTGTGGGAAACCCTGATAGCAGACGGACAATATGGCCTTTTTGAACGCTTCGGGTTCCATGACCCGGACGTTTTCGTCGGTCATTTGGTAGAACTCTTCCGCCGTGGCGCTTTCGATCTTGTACACGGTCTGTCCGCCCTCCTGCCAGGTAGGCGGTACTTTCTTCGAGGCGTTGTAACAGTACGCTACGCGATTCTCTCCGTTGTTCCGGACGTACAGCGGATCTGAATACTTGTATTCCTCCCGGTCGCCCGTGAAAACAATGAATGATTCATCCGCAGCGGCAAGGCCTGTTGGAATGACCATCGTCAAAACAATGAACAAAGCAATCAGAAACTGAACGGCGCTTTTCACACCCATCCTCCTTCTAAGCATACAATGTGACATTATTTTAATAAATAGAAAACGAAATTGCAATATGTAACAGAATTTTTTGGAGAAAAATTTTCAAGCTATATGGGAAAAACGGTGGAAAAGGAACGGAACTGCGGCTGTTCAGCCCATTGCTCATGAAAAAAACAAGGCTCCTCCGTCAGGCCGGAGGAGCCTTGTTTCATAACCCCATATTTTTGCGCATATGGACCAGCGCGTTCTTTTCCAGCCGGCTGACCTGCGCCTGCGAAATGCCGATCTCGCTGGCGACCTCCATCTGGGTGCGGCCCTGATAAAACCGCAGCTTCAGAATGTGCCGTTCCCGCTCGTTCAGGCGGCTCATGGCGTCCTGCACGCCGATCTCGTCCAGCCAGCCGTTGTCCGGCTTGCGCTCGTCGGTGATCTGATCCATGATGTACAGCGAGTCTCCCCCGTCGTTGAACACGGGCTCGAACAGGCTGACCGGGTCCTGAATGGCCTCCAGCGCAAAGACCACGTCCTCCCGGGGCAGGTGCAGGGCCTCGGCCAGCTCGTTCACGTTGGGCTCCCGGCCCAGCTTTTCGGACAGCTGATCCCGGGCTTTCAGGGCCTTGTAGGCAATATCCCGCAAGCTGCGGCTGACCCGGATGGCGTTGTTGTCCCGCAGATACCGGCGAATTTCGCCGATGATCATGGGCACGGCATAGGTGGAAAAGCGCACGTTCAGCGTGGTATCGAAATTGTCCAGCGCCTTGATGAGCCCGATGCAGCCCACCTGAAACAGATCGTCCACGTTTTCGCCCCGGTTGCCGAAGCGCTGAATAATGCTCAGCACCAGACGCAGATTTCCCCGGATAAATTCCTCCCGGGCGTTGAGATCGCCGCTGTGCACCAGCGGAAACAGCTCCCGCATACGCTCGTTGGTCAGAACGGGCAGGGTAGACGTATCTACGCCGCAGATTTCCACCTTGTTGATCGCCATGTTGGTTTCCTCCCTTGCCGGCTTTCAACAGGAAGTATGGGCAAAAGGGAGGGTTTTCATTCCGACTCGGGCGGAAAGGACAATCAAAGGGAAAACCCGACAGAAAACAGGTTTTTTCCATCCAAAAATCGAAAAGATACCTGTCACTAAATCGTCTCATCGGAAAGGGGAGAAGCAGAATGACCCAGGAAACGGAAACCCTGCGCCAGTGGATCGCGGAGGCACGAAACATCGTCTTTTTCGGCGGCGCGGGGGTCTCCACCGCCAGCGGCATCCCGGATTTTCGCAGCGCCCATCAGGGCATTTACAATACCCCCGGCGGCCGCAGCTATGAGGAGATGCTTTCTCATGAATATTTTGTCACTCACCCCGACGAATTTTGGGATTTCTACCGCCGGGTGATGCTCTACCCGGACGCGAAGCCCAACGCCGCCCATCTGGCGCTGGCGGAGCTGGAACGCCGGGGCAAGTGCAAGGCGGTCGTTACCCAGAATATCGACGGACTGCATCAGGCGGCGGGCAGTGAAAAGGTGCTGGAGCTGCACGGCTCCGTCCACCGCAACCGCTGCATGAAGTGCGGGCGTTTTTATCCGCTGGAGCCGCTTTTGCAGGGCGAGGGCGCGCCCCACTGCTCCTGCGGCGGCGTGATCAAGCCCGAGGTGGTGCTCTACGGCGAGCCGCTGGACGACATGGTGATGGAAGAAGCCCTGAGCGCCATTGCCCGCTGCGACCTGCTCATCGTGGGAGGCACGTCGCTGGTGGTCTACCCCGCCGCCGGTCTGATCCGCTACCGCAGCCCCCGCTGCCGTCTGGCTCTGTTGAATCGGGACGCGACCGACTACGACCGCGCCGCCGGTCTGGTGGTGCGGGACGACCTGACGCAGGTGCTTTGGGACGCGGTAGGAGATTAACGGTTGCTTGATGGTTCCAAGGAGGAGAATATGAACCAAGCTACTATAATTTTTTCTTTCTTGCTTTCATTGCTTTTGATTTCTGTTATAGTCCTTTCTGTTTTATTGCGTAAACAAATTCAAAAAAGACGTAAAACAGAGCAAAAGTGCAAAGACGACATGAAAACTTATAAAGACCAGATCGATTCGCAAAAATGGAAGTTTGGAGAAAGGTGTGCTGCTGAAAAAGAAAAATATAAAAAAGAATGTGATGAAGCAGTGTCCACGGCCAAACAACAATGCGTTGAAGAAATTGCCGCAGCAAAGTTGGAATGCGAGGAAGAAATTCGTAAAGCAAGAGAAACGATAGAGCACGATCGGGAAGTTCTTGCGAAAATGGATGAAAAAACATTGCTGGTAAATACAATGATGGCTCTCGAAGGATACAGCCAACGATTTGAAAGAATAGAAAAAGTATTAGGGCAAGAAATAATTCTAGAAAAAATAAATGAATGGATGCAAGCAACAGAGAAAAATATAAATGAAGCAGCAACCTCTACAACCCAAAAGGTGGATGAAATTAATGATACCCTTTCCGATTTGAAATGGGACATAGAAAACGCGAAATCTGCCGCTGAAGATGCAAAGGACTCTGCAGAAAAAGCCTACGACATGGCTGAGGCTGCAAAAGATGCATCTGAATCTATAAAAACGGAAATTCAGTGGCAAAAAATGATTAGTTAATTTTTCATTTGTAAAGTTAAGAAAAAAAGAATTATTTCAGCAGCTCCAGCAGCTTCGGGAAGGGCGACAGCGAGCGGCGCAGGATGCCGTGCATCTGGGCGATGGCCACGCCGTAATTGGTGATGGGCACCCCGGCAGCCACGGCCCGCTCCACCCGGGACTGCATCTCCCGGTCGTTGAGCATACAGCCGCCGCAGTGGACGGCCAGCGCGATGCCGTCAAAGTCCTCCGGAAATTCGCCGCCGGAAGTGAAGCGGAATTGCAGGTCTTTTTTGCCGGTGTAGCCGTTGATCCACGCAGGCAGCTTCACCGTGCCGATATCCTCGCACTGGCGATGGTGGGTGCAGCCCTCGGAGATCAGCACCGTATCGCCATCCCGCAGGTGATCCAGCGCCGCCGCGCCCCGCACCATCTGTTCCAGCTGGCCCTTGTAGCGGGCGAAAAGGATGGAGAAGGAGGTCAGGGGAATGTCCTCGGGCACGTCCCGGCTGACCGGCCCGAAGGCCTGCGAGTCGGTGATGACCAGCCGGGGCTTCCGGCCCAGCGCCGCCAGCGCGGTCTTAAGCTGCGGAACCTGTACCACCACGTTCAGGGCGTGATGGTCCAGAATGTCCCGGATGGTCTGCTGCTGGGGCAGGATCAGCCGACCCTTGGGCGCGGCGGAGTCTACCGGCGTGACCAGAACGACGATATCCTCCGGCTGCAGCAGATCGCCCACGATGACCCGCTCATTTTTCGGCTGGCGCACCACGGCGGCAATGGCTTCCTTCAATTCGTGAATGTGGTCGCCCCGCTGGGCGCTGACGTAGAGCTGGTGCTCCCCGGCGGAGGGAAGCTCCCGCAGCAGGTCGCATTTGTTCAGGGCGATCAGGTAGGGTACCTTCCGCTCCTGAAACAGCTTCAGCAGGGCTTCGTCCTGGGGCTGCAGGCCGCGCACCGCGTCCACCACCAGTACGGCGATGTCGGTCTTGGCCAGCACCTGCCGGGCCCGATGCACCCGCATTTCGCCCAGTTCGCCCTCGTCGTCCATGCCGGGAGTGTCTATGATGACCACCGGCCCCAGCGGCAGCAGCTCCATGGCCTTCTGCACCGGGTCGGTGGTGGTGCCCTTTACGTCGGAGACCAGCGAAAGGTTCTGCCCCGTCACGGCGTTCACCACGCTGGATTTGCCCGCGTTCCGCAGACCGAAAAAGCCGATATGGGGCCGGTCGGCGGAGACGGTCGTGTTTAGGTTATTCATGGAAAAATCCTCCTGAAAAACAGAATAGGCGTTCCGCACAAAAATCGGAACGCCTTTCTTTTCCCCGCGCCGGACGGTTTTCCCTGCCGGGAGCCCGGATAGACACTGGCTTTTTTCTGTTTTTACAGTCCCGCCGTCAGCGCGCCGCGCATTTCCTCCCACACCTCCGCGCCGTCGAAGTCCTCGGCTTCCAGCTCAAATTCCTTCTCCCAGATCACGCGGCCCTCGTAAACGCCGTCGGGATAGTCCGTCACCGTGGCGCGGAGAATCCGGTTGTCGTAGACGATGGCGAAGCTGTAGCTGCCGTCGGGGGAATCCTGCCAGCGGGAGCTGGTTTCAGCCCTCAGCACCCGCACGGGCGCTAGCTCCGTTCCCTGCCAGCGGTACACGCCGTACTCGCATTCCAGCCCCGCCATGCCGTTGTTGGCCTGAGTCCATACATAACCCCTGTCCGCATCCAGCCCGTAGTTGGCCAGCCCGGCCTCCTGCCCGGGGGGCGTGGCGTAGACGTACTGCCGCCCGTCCCAGACGAAGAAATCATAAAATGCGTTGCTGGCCCCCAGCCGGGTGAGCGCCACTACATCCTCCACGCCGTCGAAGTTCACATCCTCCCTGTGAAGCACGGGCTCCTGCCGCTCGTCTGCGACAAGGTAGATTTCCTGCCCGTCGGGGGCCGTATAGCGGTAGATGGCGCCGCCGCCGGTAAGGGCCAGCTTTTCAACGCCGCTCCCGGCAGCCTCTGCCCCGGCCCCGCAGGCGGCCAGACTCCCCAGCAGGCACAGGACGGCCAGCCGGGAAAGGAAACGGCGGAATGGGAAACGCTTCATGAAAAAACCTCCCCGCTCTCATTTTCTGGTACGGGCATAGAACGAACGATCAAGAAAAAGCCCTGCCGAAGCAGGGCGAAAATTTAATTTTTTTCCAGTTCTTCCGCTACCAGTTCGGCGCAGAAGGCCACGTACTGGGCACAATGGCGCTTTTTGTAATACTCTGGCGTGCGCTCGGAGGGAACAGGGGAGGCGGAAACGCCGTTTTTCTCCAGCAGTTCCCGGCACACGGAGGTGCCGTGCTTTTCCACAAAGCGCCCGTGCAGCTGCTGCACCTGCGCGTACAGGCGCTTCTTGCCGTCCAGATCCGCTCCGTCGGTGTAGCCCCGCAGGGCGCTCAACACCATGACCATCGCCGTGAACGCGCCGCAGGTGAACCGCAGCCCGCCGAGGCCGCCGCCCAGTCCGCCGGACAGGCGCAGAGCCGTTTCCCGGCTCATGCCCATCTCGTCGGCAAAGGCGGCGTACACGGATTGGGCGCAGTTGTGGCCCGACAGAAACAGCTCCCGGGCCAGCTCCGCTTTCTCGTTGGGATTCATGGCTTACTTCCGCTCCCGGGGCTGGAGCTGGTCGATGGCGTTGGCGATTTCATCCAGCCAGTCGCCGTTGGTCAGCTCGATCATGCCCTTGTCCGCGCTGGCGGCCAGCTTGCGGTCGATGGGCAGGGCGGCGGTGTGGGGGATGCCGTACTGCCTGGCGATCGCGTCCACGTGGCTCTCGCCGAAGACGGCGATCTTCTTGCCGCAGTCCGGGCACTGGACGTAGCTCATGTTCTCCACCAGACCGATGACGGGGATGTTCAGCATATCCACCATCTTGATGGATTTTTCCACGATCATGCCCACCAGCTCCTGAGGCGTGGAGACCAGCACCGCAGCGTCCACCGGGATGGACTGGCACACGGTCAGCATCACGTCGCCGGTTCCCGGAGGCATATCAATGAACAGCACGTCCTTATCGCCCCAGATCACGTCCGTCCAGAACTGGGTCACAGCGCCGGCGATGATCGGGCCGCGCCAGGCTACGGGGTCGCTGTCGTTTGGCAAAAGCAGGTTCAGGCTCATCACGTCGATGCCGGTAGTGGTGCGCACGGGGAAAATGCCCGTGTCGTTGCCCTCGGCCCGCTGCTTCAGGCCGAATTCCCGGGGAATGGACGGGCCGGTGATGTCCGCGTCCAGAATGCCCACCTTCAGGCCCATGCGCTGCATGGTGACGGCCAGCAGAGACGTGACCATGGATTTGCCCACGCCACCCTTGCCGCTGCACACGCCGATGACCTTTTTGATGTGGCTCTGCTCATGGGGCTTCTGCAGCAGGCTTTCCGGTTCGGTGCGCTGGCCGCAGTTCTGCCCGCAGGTGGAGCAGTCGTGTGTACATTCGCTCATGATTTGTTTCCCTCCGTAAGTGATTGTCGGAAAAACCCGCTTTCAGCAGGCTTTTTCGCAAAAGACCGTTTTACTCGTCCGCCGCTTCCGTCTGTCCGGCCAGAGAAGCCGCCAGATGCGCCGCCTCCCGGATCAGGCTGTCCAGCCGCTGCTGGCCCACCCCGGCCACGTACAGGCCGCAGCGCTCCAGCGGCACCAGCACCTTCTGGGCTTCGCTCAGGCTGATGGCCATGGCGATGGCGGGAGACACCTCGCCCAGCATGGAATTGGCGTTGAGCAGACCGGTAACGCCCACGATGACGTCGGCGCTTTTGCACTGATAGCGGATAGCGTTCTCGCCGGTGGCACCCTGATCCGCCCCCGCCTTGAGCATGGCGGCGGTGGCCTGAGTGTTGGTGCCCAGCGCGATCAGGGGCTGGGTCGGCATTTCCCGCTTCAGGGCCGCGATCAGGCTTTTGCCCACGCCGCCGCCCTGTCCGTCGATGACCAGTATCTTCATGCGTCGCCCTCCCAGGGCATACTTTTGAGCCGGATTCTGGCCCGGCTCTGTATATCATACGCCTGAAAATAAGAATTTTCAAGGGGGATCCACACTTCCCGGAACCGCTCCAGCAGGGCGGGACTGCGTTTTTCGATACGCCGCAGCTGCTCGGCGGGGGAAACGCACAGAAAGACGGTCAGCGCGTCCGCAGCCCGGTAGCTTTCCTCAAAACGGGGGTGAAGGGCGTAGCTGCCCTCCACGATCCGCACGGGGCTTTGGGGAAGGAAGACGGGACGGGTCACGCCGTGGTGGCAGTCGAAGCTGCCGTAGGAGAAGGCCCTGCCCGCTATCAAGCCGGGCAGCACTTCCGAAAGGAAACGTTCGTAGTGGATGTTCCCGCCGGGCTGATTCAGCCGTTCCGGGGTGCGCAGCTCCGGCGGCAGGAAAAATTCGTCCATGTGGACAACCGGCGCGCCGTACAGGCGGCTCAGTTTTTCGGCCAGCGTGGTCTTGCCGGAGCCGCAGGGGCCGTCCAGCACGGCCAGCGAGGGCTTGCCCTGCGCGATTCGGTCTTCGATGGCGGAAAGCAGCGGCAGCAGAACGGCAAAGTCGCTGGAAACCACCCGATAGGCGGGGCGGTATGCCGCCCGGTAGCGGGGGGAATGGCTCGCCGGGGGATAACCGGCCGCGCGGTATTCGGCCAGATAGCCGTCCAGCGCAGCCGCCGAAAAGCGGGTTCGTCCCGCCAGCGCGGCCGCACGCAGAAGGCTCAAATCATGCTCAAAGCCCGGCAGACGCTCGTCGTCCTCCGTCATCGGCGGCACGTCCTCCGCCGTCAGGGTCATCATCCGGGCCAGCCGCTCCGGCGGCAGGGCCCGGACGGCGGGCGCGGCCAGATTCATCCGGCACAGCCCGTTCCCGATGAAGGTAAAGGGAGGAAGGTCGGCGCTTTCCGGTGTTTCGTCCCGCTCTGCCCGGATTCGCTCCGCCAGTTGTCCGTCCGGCGGCAGCAGGTGGCCGCAGCCGAACCGGCTTTGGTACAGCAGCTTCACGCCGTCGCAGGGTTCCATTTCCGGCGTTTCCGCCAGCCGTTTATGAAGCAGCGCTTCGGTCATGCTCATGGAACGCGCCTCCCTTCCGTTGATTTCTTCCTAACTTATTGCTGTTGGAACAGCTTGGCCTTTTCCAGCGCCAGCACGATGGCGGGGATCAGCACGATCTGCAGCACGATGCCCGGCCATGCGTTGACGAAGCCGCCCATCCAGAAGGCCGCCAGCGTGAAGGCCTGCTCCGTCAGCAGACCGTAGATCGGAATGCTGACCAGTCCCCATACCAGACGGCCGCCCACCAGCGCGGCCAGCAGGGAAAGGTAAACGCCCTTCACGCCGCCGTGCCAGCGGCTGTAGCACACGCCCGCCAGCGCGCCGTAGGCCGCCAGTTCAAAGGCCATGGCCAGCGCCGTGGGCACCATGGGCGGCATTCCGAACAGCACGCTGCGCAGGAGGGGCGTCACAAAGCCCACCAGCAGGCCCCATTTCCAGCCGCACACAAAGCCGCACAGCAGCACCGGCAGGTGCATGGGCAGCAGCATCCGGCCAAAGTTGGGGATGCCGCCCGTCAGGAACGGCAGCACCAGCCCCGCCGCCAGCAGCAGCGCGGAGATCACGAGACGTTTGGTTTTCGTAGACATCAAAAAATCATCCTTCCGTCATGAAGACATGCAAAATTCCCTTTTCTCCCTTCTTCGGAAGGGAAAAAGGACGCCTTCGTGACATCCGGATGAAAAGGTTGGTTCCGATTATAACAGAGGTTTCGGCAAATGTCCAGAACGCCGCCCGTTACGCGCCGAAGCAGGTGAACATCACGGCCAGATAGACGATGTACAGTCCCCCGGCCAGAAAGCCCATCCAGCGCTGGAACTTGCCCTTCCACAGGGCGGGAACCAGCACGGCGGCGCAGATGATGAGACAGGCGGGAATATCCAGCAGCATTCCCTGACTCTGGACGGGCAGAGGCTTGCCGAGGATCAGAGAGCACAGGGGCAGGATCAGGGTCAGATCCATGATGTTCGCGCCGATGATGTTGCCCACGGACAGGGAGGACTCCCTCTTGCGGATGGCGGTCAGGGTGGTCACCAGCTCCGGCAGGGAGGTGCCGACGGCGATCATGGTGGCGGCCACGATGGCGTCGGGCACGCCCAGCAGGGCCGCGATGGCGGAGCCGTTGTCGATCAGCAGCTGAGCGCCCAGCACGATGCCCGCAGCGCCCAGTACGAATTTGACGATGTTGCCCGCCACGGTTTTGCCGCTGACGGCGAGCCGCTCCCCCTCTGCCTTCCTCTCCGTCCCCTGCTCCCGGCGGGCGGAGATCAGGCTTTCCGCCAGAAAGCCCGCGAAAATCACCAGAACCAGCAGACCCTCGGCAACGGAAAGCCGGCCGTCCCGGGTGAAGCCGAACAGCGACAGAATAGCCGCCAGCAGCAGGCAGGCCTTCACGCCGAACTGCCTGCGCTCCATCAGACACGTCATGCACACCAGCGACAGGCACATGATCAGCCCCGTATTGGCCGTTACCGAGCCCACCGCGTTGCCCACGGCAATATCCGCGTTGCCCTCCAGCGCCGCAAAGACGGACACCAGCATTTCCGGCAGGGTGGTGGCGAAGCTGACGATGGTCGCGCCGATGATGAATTTGGGAATGCCGGACGCTTCGGCGATCCATCCGGCCGCGTCCACGAACAGGTCGCCGCCCTTGATGATGCATACAAGCCCCGCCGCAAACAGAAGGACGATCCAAAGCGGGGTACTGCCAGTGAAATTCAGGCTCATAACAAGCTCCTCTTTGGGATGAAATCATGCAAAAAAAGAGACTTTCCGCACGATCATCCTATGTGATGTGCTAAAAGTCTCATTACCTGTCAATCAGGCGCATGGCCACCGGCGGAGGCCGGGAGATGTTGGCCATGCCTTGACAACTACTCCCTTTTAACGGAAGGTAGCATAGCACAACAAAAGAAGGAAGTCAATCCGGAAAATCCCGCTGAAAAAGCAGGGACAAAAGCGGCCCCGAAGGGAAGAAAACCCATGGTTTTCCTCTCCTCGGGGCCGCAGGGCAACGGGCGCGGTCGTAAGCCGAGTTCTGTCGTTGGACGATCATCTATCTACTCCCCGCGTCGCCGCGAGGCTCTAGCGATCTCTTTAGAAGCACGACGAGCAGCCGTATCGCTTCTGGTCGGATCTTGCATCGGGTGGGGTTTACAGCGGAACCGTGTCGCCACGGCCCGGGTGAGCTCTTACCTCGCCTTTCCAGCCTTACCCGGGCAAAAGCCCGGGCGGTATATCTCTGTTGCACTCTCCTTGGAGTCGCCTCCACCAGCCGTTAGCTGGCACCCTGCTCTGTGATGCTCGGACTTTCCTCATGGTATCCCACGCGATCGCCTGGCCGCCCCATTGCCCGTCCAGCATAGCACGCCCGGCGGGGGAAGTCAAGCAGGAGGTCTTATTCCCCCGCCTTTTCCGTCAGCGCTTCCAGCGCCGTCAGCTCGTGGCCGTCCTCGTCGGTGTATTCGCCGCTGAAATAGACCGTGACCCGGTCGCCCATGGCGGGGCGGGTCGCAGACTCGGCGGAGTCTTCCTGTTCATCGGCCGTTTCGGCCGGCTCGTTTTCGGCTTCGTCTTCAGCGGAGGCCTTTTCTTCGCCCTTGTCCTCAACGGCGCCTTCTTCTTTGTTTTCTTCAGAGACTTCGCCTTCCACGGCTTCTTCGGCTTCGTTCTCCGTCCCCTCGTCGGCAGACAGCAGCACGCCGAAAACCGTTTCGTCCGTCAGGGTCACGTCGTACTCCATTTCATCGTCCGTCCGCAGCACGAAGCCGGTCTCCGTCATTTCCAGCACCGTGCCCTGCAGCTCCGGTGTCACGATCTTCCGGGCGGCGATCTGCCCGGGCAGGCTCATTGCCATGACGCCGTCAAAGTAAACGGTCACGGTCATGCCCGCGTAAACGGGGGTGGTCAGGTCGCCCTGATGGACGATCACCTCGCCCAGCTCCGTCTGCATCAGGAAGGTGTTTTCCTCCTCGTCTACGCTTTCCACCTGACCGGCCAGCCAGTAGCAGGTAACGCGGTCGGCGTGGGCCTGCGGGGGGATGCTCTTGGTCAGGCGACCGTCGCTTTCCACGATGACATACATGCCGACGTCCAGATCTTCCAGCGTTTCAAAGCCGTCCAGCGCGGTCTGCTCGTCCACGTTGAAAAGAATTTCCCGGCCGTCGGCCTCCTGCATCACGAAGCCGTCCTCCAGAATTTCCGTAAGGGTTCCTTCCCATACCACAGGGCTCTCGTCCGCGGCGCTCGCGGCTCCCGTCAGGCAAAAGGCGGCGGTCAGGGCCAGCAGCAGCGCGGCGATCCGTTTGTGTTTCATCATCATAAAAATAACTCCTTTCCGTTTTGGGTTCCACTGAAAGGACGAACCGACGGGCGGGAATGTTCCCCGGCTGCGCTGACAAATTTTCGCTTTTGGTACCGGGGAGGCTTTTACAAAGCCGTTTTTTTGACGATTTCCTCATTTGAAGAAGCAAAATGTACGACTGACGATAGCAAATCAGACCTGTTTTATTACAAATAAAACATCTTCATAAAAAGTTCCTGTTTTTACAGCGGAAAAAATACGAACATTCCGTCTCTCCGCTTGAAAAACCGTTCCGGTCATGCTATACTTACGGAGAGGTCCTGATAAAAAGGACGCAATGTATGAAGGAGGAAAAACCCCATGAAAAAGTTTCTGGCTCTCCTTTTGACTCTGACCATGGTTCTGTCTCTGGTCGCGGTCAGCGCTGTTGCCGAAGCCGTCAATCCCGACGACGTCGAGGACAACATGACCTCTGCTGACAACAAGTATGAACTCGCTTTTGTTACCGATGTGGGCCAGCTGAAGGACAAGTCCTTCAACCAGGGCACCTGGAACGGCGTGAAGGGCTATGCCGCCGCTCACGGCCTGTCCTACAAGTACTATCAGCCCGCCAATGGCGATCAGGCCACTGACGACGACCGTTACGACGCCATGAAGGCCGCTGCCGAGGGCGGCGCCAAGGTAGTCGTGTGCGCCGGCTTCATGCAGGGCACCGCTCTGGCCAAGGCTGCCGCTGAGTTCACCGATGTGAAGTTCGTCTTCATCGATGGCTGGCAGCTGGGTCTGGAGAACGTCGCTCCTATCGCTTTCGCTGAAGAGCAGTCCGGTTATCTGGCTGGCTATGCCGCTGTGAAGGAAGGCTACACCAAGCTGGGCTTCATGGGCGGCGGCGGCGGCACCAATCCTGCCTGCTGCCGTTACGGCTACGGCTTCGCTCAGGGCGTGAGCGCTGCCGCTAAGGAAATGGGCGTCACCGTGGAGCTGAAGTACTCCTGGCAGTACGGCGCTTCCTTCCAGGCTTCTGCCGAGCTGCAGACCATGGCCAGCGGCTGGTATGAGAACGGCACCGAAGTGATCTTCGCCTGCGGCGGCTCCATGTTCGCCTCCATCGTTGCTGCGGCTTCCGCCAACGATGCCAGCGTGATCGGCGTTGACGTTGACCAGAGCTACGAGAGCGACACCGTTGTGACCTCCGCTCTGAAGGGCATCACCGCTGCGACCGAATGGGCTATCGACAAGTTCTACACCGACAGCTGGGCTGAGGTCGGCGATGTGGCTACCACTCTGGGCGCCAACAACGACGCTGTGGGCCTGCCCACCGAGACCTGGTCCCTGACCAAGTTCACCGTGGAAGAGTACGAAGCGCTGCTGGCCTCCATCAAGGACGGCACCGTCGCGATCGACAACGCCGCGCTGAACAACGACGAAGTCGTGAACGCTGGTCTGGAGAACGTGACCATCATCTACGAATAAGCCATAGGGCAAATTCAAAAAGGAGGAGCGAAAGCTCCTCCTTTTTTGATAAAAATGAAAATACAAAAGCCGCCCGGGGTTTCCCGGACGGCTTTCGCCTGTCTGAAATTACTTCACATCCCAGGGGTTGGGCACGAAGTCGCCGCCGCGGCAGAATTTCAGGTACTTCAGCGCGTGCATCTGGCTGGTCATTTCCCAATCGCCGGCGTATACCGGGTCGTGGTACCCTTCGATGCAGACGTCGCCCTCGTAGCCGTTTTCATGCAGAATGGAGAAAACGTCCCGCCAGTTGGTGTCGCCGAAGCCGGGCGTGCGCTCGGGGGCGAAATCCTTGGCGGCGAAGATGCCGTGGTGGCTGACCGCATCCCAGTCCACAGAGGTGTCCTTGCCGTGGAGATGGACGATCTTCTTGGCCCACACCCGCAGCTGGGCGATGGGGTCGATCAACTGGATCAGCTGATGGGCAGGCTCCCATTCCAGACCCAGTGCGTCGGAGGGAACCGCGTCGAACATCAGCTCCCATGCGTCGGGGTTGATGCCGATATTGCAGGTGGCGTGCCGCCAGTCGCCGTGCATGGGGCAGTTTTCAATGGCCAGCTTCACGCCACGGTCTTCGGCGCGCTTGGCCAGTTCGGAGAAGACTTCCTTGAACCGCGGAATGGCCGCGTCGATGCTCTGGCCTTCCAGCGCGCCCGCGAAGGTCGCCACGTTCTTGGCCCCGAAGAGATGAGCATTGTCGATGGCGTATTCCAGATCGTGCAGCTGGGATTCGTTCTGCAGGGCGTTGCAGTAGTAGCCGACCGTGGAAACATAGGTGCCCGTGCCTTCCAGCATTCCCATCACCTTGGGGGCCAGTTCCTTCAGGTCGATGCCGCTGTAGGTCATGTGGAAGTTGATGGCAAAGCACTCAAAGCCCTTGTCCTTCATGCCGGGGAGCCACTGCTCCGCCTGCTGTCCGGGAATACAGGTACCGATCTTGATCTGTTCCATAATGGTTCTCCTTGCGTATGGTTTGATAGGGATCAGTCCAGCTTCAGTTCGCCGTTCTCAAAGTAGACGGGACGGTTGGTCTCGGCGGAACGGTAGATGGCTTCCAAAATCTGCGTGACCACGTAGGCCTGCTCGGGCTTGGTGACCAGAGGCTTGGAATCGTCCAGCACGTGAGCGATCCATGCGCGGGCTTCCAGCTCCGCCGGGTCGCCGCCGGTGGTGCCGTCGTAGAAGGCTACGCCGCCCGCTTTCAGGTCAGGCTCGGTGACGAAGGTCTTGGAGTACTTTTCGCCGTTGATGCGCAGGCCGCCGTCCTTGCCCAGCATATCCGCGCCGCCCTTGTCGCCGCAGAGGATGGTCTTGGCCTCGTTCACATCCAGCGTGTTCAGCGCCCAGCTGGCTTCCAGATAGATGGTCGCACCGTTCCTCATCTTAATGAAGCCGAAGGCGGAGTCCTCCACCGTGAACTTTTTGGGATCCCAGGGGCCCCACGCGTTGGCGGAGTTTTCGTGATCCGCCAGCTTGCGGAAGGTGGAGCCGGTCACCATGGCGGGCTCGTAGTTGTTCATTTCCCACAGGGTCAGGTCCAGCGCATGGGTGCCGATGTCGATCAGGGGGCCGCCGCCCTGATTTTCCGCATCCAGGAACACGCCCCACGTGGGCACGGCCCGGCGGCGGATGGCCTGCGCCCGGGCGTAGTAAATATCGCCCAGTTCGCCGTTTTCACAGACCTTTTTCAGGTACATGCTGTCCTGACGGAAGCGGCTCTGATAGCCGATGGTCAGCTTCTTGCCGGTGCGCTTGGCCGCGTCCAGCATCTTCTTGGCCTCGGCGGAGTTGATGGCCATGGGCTTTTCGCACATGACGTGTTTGCCCGCTTCCAGCGCGTCCACCGTGATGAAGGAATGCTGCTTGTTGGGGGTCAGCACATGCACCACGTCGATGTCATCTTCCTTCAGCAGCTCTTTGTAGTCGGTATACACCCGGGCGTCCGGGGTGCCGTATTCCTTGGCGGCCTTTTCCGCCCGTTCCTTCACAATGTCGCAGAAAGCGACCATCTCCACTGTGTCGATCTTTTTCAGCGAGGGCATATGCTTGCCGTTGGCAATGCCGCCGCAGCCGATAATACCGATATGCAGTTTGCGATCCATAGGCATATCCTCCATATCCAATTTTAGTTGATGAAAGCCGATCACCCGCTCTGACGGGTACTTTCATTATAATCCAGCTGAATCGGGCGTGTAAAGGGACATTGTGGGGGATTTTCCCGAAAGAAAATGAAAATTGTACTCTTCCTGTTTTTCCTCGACAAAACCCGCCGCCCGTGATAAAATTTCGCATATGCATTTCGATGCATAGATATGAATGGATTCATGGAGGCGCATGGGCATGAAAGAGTACCGGTTCCGCTACGGCGACGGGGAGGTCGTCATTCCTCTGGACGAAGGCCAGGTGTTGGGGGAGCTGCACGGGAATCATGTGCCCGCAGCCGCCTCCATTCCCGATACCCTGCGGGCCGCGCTGGAAAATCCCATCGGCCTGCCGCCCCTCCGGCAGTGGACGAAGCCCGGCGAACGGGTGGCGCTGGTCATCAGCGATATGTCCCGGTTTTGGATGCGGCAGGATAAGGTGATCCCGCCGCTGGTGGATTATCTGCGGGACGAGTGCGGCATCCCGGAGGATCACGTGACCATCATCGTGGCCAACGGCACTCACGACGGCGGCGATGAAAAAGAGCTGCGCACGCTGGTGACGGACGGCGTATACGACCGGGTGCGGGTGGTGAACCACGACTGTCTGGCGAAGGATCTGGTGTATCTGGGCACCACGGCCCACGACACCCCGGTGTGGATCAACGCCGAAGCCGCTCACGCCGACCGGGTGATCTGTCTGGGCGCCTGCACCCACCACGTCATGGCGGGCTTCGGCGGCGGACGCAAGAGCATCCTGCCCGGCATCAGCGGCATGGAGACCATCTGCCACAACCATGCCTATTCGCTGGACCCGGCCTGCCTGATGAGCAATCCCCGCATCGGCAACGGCAAGGTGAAGGACAATCCCCTCAATGACGATATGTGCGAGGCCGCGGCCATGGTTCCCCAGCTGTATATGGTGAATCTGGTGATGAACGCGGAAATGCAGCTGGCGGAAATTTATGCCGGTCACTACCTGACCTCATGGCAGAAGGCCTGCGAGGCGGTGGACCGCATCTACCGGGTGGAAGTGCCGGAGAAGGCCGACGCGATCATTGCCAGCTGCGGCGGTTTCCCCAAGGATATGTCCCTGTATCAGGGCACCAAGACCATCGACAACGTGGAAACCGGCCTGAAGCCCGGCGGCACGCTGATTTTGCTCATCGAGGCCCGGGACGGCGGCGGCCCCGCCGAGTATTTCGGCTGGATCGACGATCTGCTGGGCGGCACGATGGAAAAGCGTCTGCGGGAGCATTTCACCGTGCCCGGCTATATCTTCCTGCTGAACTGCGAACAGGCGCACCGCTACAACATCCTCATGCTGACCTCTGTGCCGCAGGAGACAGTGGCCCCCATGGGGCTGAAGGCCTTCTCCGACGTGGACGAGCTGATGAAGGCCGCTCATCTGGAGGGCAAGAGCCTGTACGTTATTCCCAACGGCAGCACCGTGGTGCCCTACGTGAAAGAAAAGAAGTAAAAGGGGAGAGGAAAAGATGCGTTCCTTTGTTGCCAAACGTTTTGAAACCCGGCCCGCAGGCCTGAGCCTTGACACCGAGGCGCTGGCCCGCTATTCGGACGTGATTGACCTGAGCATCGGCGACACGGACTTTACCACCGACAAGCGCATCATCGACGCGGCCTATGCCGACGCGCTGAACGGCTACACCCACTACGGCGACCCCAAGGGAGACCCGGAGCTGGTGGACGCGGTCATTCAGGCGTGGAAAGAGGACTTCGGGCAGGACATTCCCCGGGAGGAAGTGCTGGTGACCACCTCCAGCAGCATCGGCATGGCGCAGGCGCTGCTGGGCATCGTGAACCCCGGCGATGAAGTGATCGTGCTGGCCCCGTACTTTGCCAGCTACGCCCAACAGATCGAACTGGCGGGCGGCGTGGTGGTGGAAGTGCCCACCTATGAGGAAAACGCCTACCGCCCCGACGAGCAGGAGCTGCGCCGGGCCATTACGTCCCGTACCCGGGCCATTATTATCAACACACCCTGCAATCCCACTGGCGCGGCCTACGACCGGGACACGCTGGAAATGCTGGCCGGCATAGCCAAGGAGTTCGACCTGCTGGTGCTGGCGGATGAAATCTACACCCGGTATCTGTACGAGGGCGAGTTCATTCCCATGCGCACCCTGCCCGGTATGGCGGAGCGCACGGTGACGCTGAACAGCTTCTCCAAGAATTTCCTGATGACCGGCTGGCGGGTCGGCGTGGTCATCGCCCCGGCGGAGCTGATCTCGGTGTTTCAGTTTATCAGCAATGCGCTGACGTACACTGCTCCCTCCATTTCCCAGCGGGCGGCCATCCGGGCGCTGGCCCTGCGGCACCAGATCGCCGAGGAGTACATATGCAAATATCGGGATCGAGTATTTTATGCATCCGAATGCATAGAAAAGCTGCCCTACATGACCCTGCTGCGGCCCCGGGGCACGTTTTATCTGTTCCCCGGCATTGCCAAGACCGGCATGACCGACGGCCAATTCTGTCAGTTCCTTTTGGAAAAGGCCCATATTCTGGCCGTGCCCGGAAGCGTATTCGGCAAGGCAGGGCAGGGACATTTCCGCATTGCCTGCACCGTTTCGGATGAAAAGCTTCGGGAAGCCATGGAGCGCCTGAAGGACTTGAGCGCCTGCTTCTGACCGGCTAAAAACTCCACGCAAAAAAAGTGAAACTTTTTTCATTTTTCCTCTTGACAATATGCAAAATGGATGTATAATAATTCACGTAAGGTGAATAAACATTCTAACGATTTTGGAGGGACGAAACCATGATGAAGAAAATTTTCGCGATCGCGTTGGCCCTGTGTCTGATCATTTGCGCCGTGTCCGCCTCTGCGGAGGGCGTACTGGAAAAGATCAAGAACGCCGGTGTGCTGGTGGTAGGCACCGAAGCCACTTACGGCCCCTACGAATTTTTGGATGACAACGCCAACCCCATTGGCTGCGACATCTGGCTGGCTCAGCAGATCGCCGACGAGCTGGGCGTGGAGCTGAAGATTCAGGACATGGCCTTTGACGGCATCATCAACTCCGTCATGATCGGCGATGTGGACATCGGCATTGCGGCCTTCACCGTGACCCCCGAGCGCGCTGAGGTGATCGACTTCACCCATCAGTACGAGCTCAGCGAGCAGCTGCTGGTGGTCAAGAAGGGCGACGGTGCTACCTACGCCACCAAGGAATCTCTGGCCGGCAAGAAGGTCGGCGCGCAGATGGGCACCATTCAGTCCGAGCTGATCACCTCCGCTCTGCCGGACAGCGAACTGTTCGAACTGGACACCTATCCCAATCTGGCCATGGAAGTCATCAACGGCAACATCGTGGGCTTCGTCTGCGACAAGGCTGTGGGCGAAGGCATGATCTCCCAGAACGACAATCTGGAAGCCGCTGAGTTTGCCTTCTCCGCTGAAGAGGCCGCTTTCGGCAAGGCTGCCGTCATCGCCAAGGGCAACGACGACTTCATGGAAGTGGTCAACAAGGTGATCGATAAGGTAGTGGCCGACGGCTCTTATCTGAAGGCTTTCGACGACTACAACACCATCTGGCAGGCCAACGCCGACTAAGCAAGGGGTAGTACCCCTTGACCCCGGACTGCGCGGCACAGCCGCGCAGGGTGCTCGAGGGAAAGCAGGCTGGCCGGGGTTTTACCGCCGCTCGGCGACGGGCCTCGCGGCTCGCGGGTTGGTCGGGTTCCCTGTAACAATCGCGCACAGACCGCCTGCGCCT
>ERZ772883.801-NODE-801-length-29073-cov-6.262630_pt1 | contig 29073 bp, 28 predicted proteins | sample MGYA00580575_ERZ772883 | MGnify/ENA primary metagenome ERZ772883 (study PRJEB29015, sample SAMEA2737666) | human gut metagenome | biome: human gut; feature: human-associated habitat; material: faeces | place: China | collected 2012 ...
TCGTGTCATGCTCCGGCGTGATGTCGGCAATCATGAGGGACAGGAGTTCCAGATTCTCTGCATCCTTTTCCAGCTCGCGCATCCATGAAACATAGTCCATATCAGCGAGGTCAATTTTGACCTTCTTGCCGACGGAGAAGAAATCAGTGTTCTGATCGTCGTAATCAAAATCTTCTGCGCCGGAAATCTCCGTCAGATTCAGGACGCAGTCCCCAGACTGATAATTTTTGATCGTCCCAATCGTATCGTTGATCAGCTTTTTAATGCGGTCAATCGTCAGGCGGAAAGAAGCAACCGAGCTTTCCAGCCGCTTGAGAAGGTTGATACTCATAAGACGGCGAATGCCTTCTTCACGTCCTTGCTGGGTCAGGCTGTTTCCCTTGTGGTGCGTCATGTCGATGTACTTTGCCAGTTTCGACGGCATGATATAATTCGACGGCGTATAGATCGTCAGGCTCAACGACATGAGCAGATTGTAAATATCGTTATAGTTGATCGCATCATCCAAGTCAGTCAAACAGGGACGCAGCGAAATCGGCGGCAGACGCTCCGGAAATTTGCCGATGTCAGAAGTGTTGTAATACTTTTCAATGTGCTTTCTTGACCGTGCAATCGTCACACTGTCCAGCAGTTCAAAGAAATCGAAATCCAGCGTCCGCAAAAGCTCGTCCGTCGTGCGTTCGTCAGCAGGAAGCTTGCTCCATGCGTTGAAAGCCTTCTGTGCCTGACGGAAGATTTCGTCAATACTTTTGGTCGTATCGAGTTTTTTACTCATCTGCGAAGCATCGCCCTCATAGGCAAGTGCGAGCTGATTTTTGAGGTCAATAAACTTGTTGTTGACCGGCGTTGCCGAGAGCATCAGTACCTTCGTTTTCACACCGGCACGGACTACTTTATTGAGCAGTTTCAGATAGCGGTTTTCCTTTGCGTCCTCGCCGGACACCTCTCCGCCGTTGCGGAAGTTGTGGCTCTCATCAATGACAACAAGGTCATAGTTGCCCCAATTCAGGCGGTCAAGATCAATTCCGTTCGACTGTCCATGCTCACGGGAAAGGTCCGTATGGTAGAGGACGTCGTATCTCAGCCGGTCCGCTGCAATGGGATTGTTGATATAGTTGCCCTTATATGTATTCCAGTTCTCAGAGAGCTTTTTCGGACAGAGAACAAGCACGGATTTGTTGCGGTTCTCATAATACTTAATCACCGCAAGCGCAGTGAAGGTTTTACCGAGACCAACGCTGTCTGCCAGAATACAGCCGTTGAATTTCTCAAGCTTGCTGATGATAGCAAGAACAGCATCCCGCTGGAAGTTATAGAGCATTCCCCAGATTTTGCTTTCATTAAAGCCTGTCGCTTCGTTCGGCAGCTCGTCCTCCGAAACGTCATCAAGGAAATCTTTGAAGATGTTATAGAGTGCGACAAAGTAGATGTATTCTGGGGCGTTCTCACGATATGCAGCGGAGATATTCTCAATTACGACGTCAGTGACCTCCTGCAGCTTCTTCTTGTCGTTCCATAGCTGTTCAAAGAGCCTGAGAAAGTAGTTGGCATTTTCAAAGCTCTCTGTTTTCTGCACCGGATAGTAGGCGTTGTTGCCGCGCTCGCAACCAAGATCAACTGTCGTAAATCCATTGATGGGCATATAGGTGCTTTCATCGACCGTCATAAAGCCCATCATCTGCTCCTGTGTGACGTTTGATTTGAAAACCACCTTGCGTCGAATCCAGTCTGCACACTCTTTTGCAATCGCTTTCTGCGTCAGCTCATTACGGAGCTTTACCTCAAACTCCGTACCGTAAAGACTGCATTCTCTGGAAATGCGAGGAATATAGAACTCGCGCTGAGCCTTCGGCGTTTTCTCGGTTACAAAGGTCGGAGAGGTAAAAATGAAGCGCAACTCATCAATTCCTTCAAGCTGCTTTTTAAGCTCTTGATATGCATAGATCGAAAAACACGCTGCTGCAATGGATAGTTTGCTCCCCGCGTGAATGCTCTTTTGAAGGTCACTTTTGACTATATGGTTGATGTTATCGATGATTTGCATTTCCTCACCTCAATGATTGGGAACTTTAATGGCACAGTTCTGACAGAGTAAAACACTAATATCAAAACTTATTTTTGATCCGGTACGATCTCCATAATATCCTCCACGCCACAATCCAGTGCTGTGCATATTTTCAGAAGAATCTCTGTCGTGACGTGCCCATTCCGTCCCATCTTAGTAACGGAGGCTGGGCTGATGCCAGCCTTTGCGCAGAGATCCTTTTTCTTCATATCCTTATCAATGAGCAGCTTCCAGAGCTTTTTGTAACTCACAGACATGCGTTTTCCTCCCGGTGATATAAAAATGCTCTGCCTCTCGGCAGAGCATACGGTCTGTACGGCTATCCTGCCAAGGCCTTACAACACTTGACGGCGTTGTTTATTATGATAGCATATTCAGTGGAAACAAGCAAGAAAATAATACATTCGCACGATTTTTAATTCCACAGAATCTCAAAACAAACAGTTGAACCTCCGTGAACTCGGAGCTACAATGCGAACACCATTCAGGCAAAATATTGCCAGTATGCCGTTTGCTTTTCCAACCTAATATAAGCCACTCCACGCCATTATAGCAGCAGCGAGTGTATAGTTTAAGGGCATAATCGACATTTATGGGCACTGTGCATGCTTCACCAAGGTTTATCTGAAATTTCATGTCGAATTTTGAATTTTATCAGTTATAACTTATAAAATGACGATTTGACCGTTGAGTTTAACTTATAAATGTGGTATACTACGAGTAACCATGGAAGGGGGCAAGATTCATGATCAAACGCGAACTGTATATGAGCCGCATCCGTCCGTTTATCGGAACGGAGCTTATCAAAGTCATGACCGGTATCCGCCGCTGCGGGAAGTCGGTCATGCTGGAGCTAATCAAGCAGGAACTCACAGAGTCTGGTGTCAGCCCGACGCATTTCATCTCCATCAACTTTGAAGATATGAGCTACTCCCATCTGCAAACCGCGCAGGCTCTGCATGACGAGATCACAGCAAGAGCTGCAAAAATAGAGGGCAAGGTCTATCTGTTCTTTGATGAGATACAGGAGGTCAAGGACTGGGAGAAGTGCATCAACTCTTTCCGCGTTTCGCTGGATTGTGACATCTACATCACCGGCTCGAATGCAAAGCTGCTGTCCGGAGAGCTTGCGACTTACTTGGGCGGACGGTATGTGGAGTTTGTGATCTATCCGTTTTCCTTTGGAGAATTCATGGAGCTGTATCGTTCGATTGCGCCCGATGCGTCCATCCAGCAGTGTTTTCAAAAATATCTGCTTGCCGGAGGTATGCCCTACCTCGCAAACCTCCGCTACGCAGATGCTCCGTCCAAGCAATATCTTCACGACCTGTTTAACTCTGTCCAGCTCAAGGACATCGTAAAGCGGAATAAAATCAGGGATGTTGACTTGCTTGAACGGATCATTGCCTATGTGATTGCCAATGTGGGTGCGACCTTCTCCGCGACCTCTCTTGCGAAGTTTCTGAAAAACGAACAGCGCACTGTTGCCCCGGAGACGATTCTGAACTATATCAAATACTGCTGCGAGGCTTATCTGTTCTATCAGGTGAAGCGGGAAGATTTGCAGGGAAAGCAGATTCTTGCCTCCAACGAAAAGTACTATATTGCCGATCACGGTATCCGAGAAGCTGTTTTCGGTGGCAATATGCGGGACATCAATCTCATTTTGGAAAATATCGTTTATCTGGAATTGCTGCGCCGGGGCTATGAAGTAACTGTCGGCAGAACGGGAGATAAGGAAATTGATTTCGTATGCGACAAGCGCGGCGAAAAGTTGTATGTTCAGGTCACTTATCTACTGGCTTCGGAGGAAACGGTCAACCGTGAGTTTGGTGCGTATGATAACATCCGTGACAACTTCCCGAAGTATGTCGTTTCCCTCGATGAGTTCGATATGAGCCGAAACGGTATCAAGCACCGAAATATCCGCGATTTCCTCTTGGCTGAGGAATGGAACTAAACAAGAAGCCCAGTATCACGCCAAAGGGCGCGATGCTGGGCTTCTTAAAATGATACCGTCAAGTTTTTGCTCTTGTTGCGCAGAAAGCTCTTTGTGCAGTAAACCTTCAGAAATGGAAGTTTTCTGAAATCCTCCTTATAGTTGCGGCTTGTCCAACACATACATCAACTGGCTTGCCAGCATAATTTGCTCCATAGCCTCGCGTTTTTCGTATTGAAGATTGGCATGAGCCGCAGGATTGCGATAGGCTGCCATGATTCCTTCAAACAGGTGTTGGATTCCGCACCGGTAGTCCTTGCCGCTGGCTGTGGTTGTGTCACAGAACTTGAAAGCGCCGTTCTCGCTTATAAGTGCGCCGATCACCTCACCTATCCTCGAGGGGGCTACTGTGCCGGGTTTTAACTCCAAAAACTTTTCCCGCAGACGTGATTCTACTTCTTTGACTGCCTTTTCTGCTGCGGTTGAACAATGACCATCTACATATAACTCACGGGAAACACTCACAATTTGTGGATGAATCGCAGCCCAGAACCGGACAATGGAAGGTTCTGCTCCGATATGGCAAATAATTACCATCAACTCGCCAAAGGCAACAGGATTCACAAGTGCTGGGGTCATACCGTTTCCTTAAAAAAGAATGTTTGCAATACCGGGCAGCATAGCAGCGTAGAAGGGATACTCCGTTTGCGTTTCTTTTGCTATTGCGCTGATCCACTGGTGAACACGCCGAATTTCCTGAGGCATGTAGAGACGTTGCATATTTAAGGGTGTATTTGTATTGTCTATCCACTTTCGCAGCTCATACAGTTCGTTTTCATACGGCGGTTTCAAAACACTCACCTCACTTTATAGTTCCTTGATTGGCTCATACTAACCGTGCCCGGCAAGAGGTTTTCGTCATTCTCAAACACCAGAAACGGCAGTTCCTGATGGTGGTTGATCACCTTGCTCTTTCCAATCCATTTAAGCGTCGGTATGGGTATCCTCCTGCTTATTACGCAAATAATTCTCTTGCAGAATTAACTTATATGCGTTTAATTCGCCAGCAAGTTGATCGTTACTTGCTGCGCTAAATGGAACGAAATTAAACAGGAGCGTCGCCATTGTGGCTTTTCCAATATCTTTATTCGTTACCCGCAATTCTCTGATTTTGGAAATGACTTTTTCTCGATTTATCAATCCGCTCCGGCGGTATTGATTCAGCATATCATCAATGTCCTGAATATCTTTCAACAAACTCTGGTTTTCAAATGCTTTATCCATGTTGCGCTCCTTATCTTCCCGTAAAATACATATTCGACTGCGGTGCAGTTTCCTTCTGCGCGTTTACTTCTATTCAATCTCACCCGCGAGAGGTAAGGCGTGTCCTATTTTCAAGCTAAAGTCGCTGACATGATTGCAACTCATTCTTCATTGCGGCGGGTGAAAATACCCCAGCGTTCGGCATGTGATATAAGTATTTCATTATCGGAGTTCCGGCCGCAACTTGTTCCTGTGCCTGCTTATAAAATTACAATATAATTATAATCGTCAAAGCGGATAAAGACAAGAACTTTTCCGAAAAGTTCAGGAGGTATTTTCAATTTCGACATCTTAATATCTGCAGATTGTATGGAACTGCCTCTTCTTCCTTGTCTATTGCGCCGCAGGTGGTGAGCCGCTTCTGCCGCAGAAACCACTTGCATAACCCCGTCACCAGAGTTACAATACGACCGCTTGAAACGAGAAACGCTTCCTGTCCGGCACCGATGAAGATTCACCGGGAACCGGACGGGAAGCGTTTTTGACCACATAGATTACCACAGACAGCGTCGGAACACACGGAAACAGCGGAACTAAGAGCACCAAAGAGTAACTGAAACCAAATAAAAAGGGCTAAAAACCACTATAAACAAGTAGAAAAAATTTTCTCAAAAAGTTTGGGACTATGAGACAGCAAGTTCGACCTGTGCTGCTATGATGTGCGCTCCGTGTTATCCCGCAGCCGTCCTCGTCAGAATATCTGTCCAGGAAGCCGCAGCTTTTCCTTCGGCGGGAACTGTTTATCAAATTCCTCGGCCTCCGCTTCGTCTACAAAATAGCCCTGCGGTGTGGCATACTCGCCGGTGATACTGTTGAGATAGCCGGGGATCAGCTCGCGGCAGAGGAAGAAGGAGGCGTCCTCGCCCTTGGGCAGACCGTGGTAGCGGATGCCGAAGCGGCTGGCATAGTCGAAACCGCTTTTGCCGTAGAAGTCTATGTTGCCCTCGAAGCACAGCGCGCCCGCGCCGAGCTCCGCCGCCTTTTCAAGCGAATAGTCAAGCAGCATTTTGCCGTAGCCCTGACGCTTGTACTCGGGCGCGATGCCTATCGGCCCCATAGTCATAATGGGGACGTCTCTGCCGTCGTCCGCGTGTATGACGGTGCGTATGAACATGTTCTGGCCGATGAGCTGCCCGTCCTTTTCCATCACGAAGTCCAGCTCCGGGACAAAATCCGGGTCATCGCGGAGCTTATGCAGGACGTAATGCTCCAGACAGCCGGGGCGGTAGACGTTCCAGAATGCCTCGCGCACGAGGTTTTCTACCTCATGCCGCTCTTCAGGGCGTTCGGGCCTTATAGTGCAGTTATCTTTATTCATTGTTATTCCTCGCTTCTTTATAATTTTGGTAAACGATCGTTTACCAAAATTATAGCATCGCTGGTACTGATTGTCAAGCGCTTTGTTTATAACTGCTACTGGCGCAGCGGAGCGTGCTGTGGTATCATATGGGGCACAGTATGACCCGTGGAGGGATTTGTAAAATGAGATTTGATCGCATTACGGACACACAGCATGAGATGTACAAAAAGGCCATGGTGCTGTACGCAGACAGCTTCCCGCTGCATGAGCAGCGCGAGGCGAAGTCTCAGGCTTCGATACTCGGCGACAGTGAGTATCATTTCGCGCTGGCCTATGACGACGATACCTTCGTGGGCGAAGCGCTTTACTGGGAATGGGACGGTTACATTTACGTCGAGCACCTCTGCATCCTGTCGGAGATGAGGAACAAGGCCTACGGCAGCAAGGTGCTTGAGCTGCTGGCGGCGGAGAACAAAAAAGTGATCCTTGAGATAGACCCGCCGGTCGACGATATATCCATCCGCCGCCGCGGCTTTTATGAGCGCAGCGGCTTCATTGAAAACCCTTATGCGCATGTCCACCCGCCGTATCACCGGGGGTATAAGGGGCACGAGCTTGTCGTCATGTCCCGCCCGGGGAAACTGAGTGCGGCGGAGTATAACTGCTTCCGGGACTATCTTAACGGACACGTTATGAAAAATGTTTTTTAAACGGTGGGGTACACATGAAGAAGGCTGTTATATTCGATATTGACGGGCTGCTTATCGACACCGAGGCCACCTGCTTTAAGATATATGGCGACCTTGTCCGCAAATACGGGCACGAGCTGACGCTTGCCGCGTACACCGAAAGGTACAGCGGCAAGGCGCTTATCGACAACGTGAACCAGTTTATAGCGGATTTCGACCTGCCCATAACGCTTGAGGAGGGCGCGGAGTTCTATACTTCAAATGAAAAGGTATATTTCGACCGCGGCATACCGCTGAAGCCCGGCGCCGAGGAGCTTTTGAAGAAGCTCAGAGCGCGCGGCGTGCGCATCATCCTTGCTACCTCCAGCGTCCGTGACCGCGCCGTGGGCGTGCTGCGCGCAAACGGCGTGGACGGGTACTTTGACGATATGGTCTTCGGCCCCGAGGTCGAACACGGCAAGCCCGCACCGGATGTTTTTCTCAAAGCACGCGAGAAAGCTGGGGAGCGCGCGGAGGGCTGCCTCGTGCTTGAGGACAGCGAGGCCGGAGTTCATGCGGCGTATGCTGCGGGGATAGACGTGATATGTGTGCCGGATATAAAAGCACCGTCAGAGGCGGTGCGGCGCATGGCATGGGCTGTGCTGCCGTCGCTGTATGAGGTCAGCGGCATCCTGCAATTATAAATAACGAAAGGAACCGGACGGATATGGACGCTGAGTTTATCGACCTTGCTCCGGAGAATATCGGGGATGAGCACCTGTGCTGTATAATCCGTTCAAAGAAAGGCAACCCCGGCATTGAAGCAAAGCGCGCATGGCTCTGGGAGCGGCTCGGAGAGGGGCACGTGTTCCGCAAGCTGAATGTCAAGGGCTGCGCGTTCATCGAGTATGCCCCATTGGAGGCGGCATGGGTGCCGGTCGTCGGCGACAACTTCTATTATATATACTGCCTTTGGGTGCAGGGCGAACCCAAAGGGCATGGCTATGGACGCACATTGATGGAGAGCTGCATTGAGGATGCCCGCGCGCACGGCAGGTCGGGCGTGTGTATGCTCGGCGCGGAGAAGCAGAAGGCGTGGCTGTCCGACCAGAGCTTTGCGAAGAAGTTCGGCTTCACGGCGGTGGGCAGGACGGACAACGGCTATGAGCTTTTAGCGCTGTCCTTCGACGGCAGCATCCCGCGCTTTGCGGCAGGGGCGAAGCAAATGACCGTTGACGCCAAGGGGCTGACGGTTTATTATGATCTCCAGTGCCCGTATATTCCGCAGCGCGTTGAAAAGCTGCGGGAGCACTGCGATTCAAACGGCATACCGGCAGAGTTTATTCTTGTCGATTCGCTTGAAAAGGCAAAGGCGTTGCCCTGTGTGTTCAACAACTGGGCGGTGTTCTATGACGGGAAATTCGTGACCGTGAACCAAATAGACGCGGCGATGCTCGAAAAGCTTATCAAGCGCTGATTTTATTCCGGCAGAGGAGGAAGAGCGTATGGACGAAAATAAAAATGCGCCCAAGCATGAGCGCAAGACCCTGTGGCAGTTTATAAAGTTCCTGCTCGTGAGCGGGATCGCCGGCATACTTCAGATCATTCTGGTGAACCTGCTGTGCTGGGCGCTGGCCGATTGGAAAGCGCCGCTGCCGGGCTTCCTGACCGGGATATTCAGCGCGTCCGTCGTCGGCGCTGGGAACGACAACTGGGGCTATGTGTTCCCGTTCTTCGCCTCGAACCTGCTCGCGAATATCTACGGGTACATTCAGAACAAAAAGACGACCTTCAAGTCCGATGCACCCGCGTGGTGCTTTGCGGTGTATCTGGCGCTGATGGTCTGCCTGATCCTGTTCTCAACGTGGCTGCAAGGCGTAATCGCGAACGCGCTGCGCTCGACCGGCGCTGAGCTGTGGAGCGCGCTTGCGCCGACGATAGCCGCGGCCGCCGCGGGGACATTCCAGATGGCCGTGCTCTTCCCAGTGGAAAAGTTCGTACTGCTCAAGGAAAAGAAGGAATAGAAAACAAAAGGGCGTGCTGCATTCTTACAGCACGCCCAATACGTTTATTAGGAACAGTTTTAAAATTCCCGCAGCACGAGATCCGTCTCGCCGGGGTTCAGCCCAAGCTCTATCCTGAGCACCTTCGGGTGCTTTGCGTACTCCTTGCGTATTCCGTCCCGCAGGGAAGTGCCGCCGTGATAGCCATGGATGACGCGGATGCGGTACGCACCGGCGCTGCGGCGAAGCTTTGAGTCTATCACGACCTTTGCCTGATAGAGCGTCATACCGTGTACGTCAAGTTCAATTATGCTTTCGGTCATAGGCGGCTCCTTATCTGCCGTGCGCCGCACCGCCGCACGGCTCATAACACACCTATTATATTTGAAATGGGCTGCGCTTGTCAATATTAAACATAATATTCGCAGCACGAATCAACAAAAAATGTATATATGCACAAAAACCGGCGCTTAAAATCATGGAGTATTGCTCTTGAAAGCGGGACGGGGATTTGGTATATTATCATCAGAAAGGGTGATACCGATGTACAGGTAAGAAAAGCCCTGAGTGCCAAAGGCAGCAGGGTCGGCGCTGCAGATCGAAATACGCTGGCGGACAGTAAGCACAGAGCCTATCTCGCTTCAGAGATCCCAGAGTGGAATTTATGAGTGCTTAGCTACAGTGTCCCGTGACAGGCGGTGCCGGAAAAATTGAAGAAAGAGAGGTAACCAAGATGTTAGATACTAAGAATTCGCAGAAGTAACCCCTGATCGCAGAAAAGAGACGAGCGGTCAGGGGTTACTTCTTTTTTGTGAGAAAATCTTTATCTGTGCACAATGAACCCACCGCCGGTGCGCGCACAGGTTCAACACATACGATGTGTACAAGTCCGTCCTCCACCGTCGCGGTGCAGGGCGGGTTTTCCCATTTCGTGTGCCGCACGCGCACACTCGCGCGTATCGGCTCACGCGGCTCGTCAATGAGCCAGTTGAAGTTCCGCGCCCAGACCTCTATCTTGAAAAGCTCCTCCCAGAGTGCAAGCTCAATGGTGTTCGTCGCAGCGTCGATGCGCGAGATATATACCTTGCGCCCGTCCACAAGCCCCATGCTTTGCTCACTATGTACTATCCCCACCCTTCCCGTCTTGCCAGATCGAGCATGCCGAAGCAGAACTGCTCCCACGGTGTCAATGTGGTCCGTAACGGGTCACCCTCGCGGATACGCATAGTTCGGCGGATCTCCTTCGGGATCACGACACGGCCCAAATCGTCGATCCTGCGGACTATTCCGGTAGCTTTCATATATATTTCTCCTTTGGCTCAGATTGTCTTCCGTGATATTGTTTGCAGCTTTTGGGAGTTTATACAATGGCGCGATGAATGCCGGAACCGACGAATTTCTTGACGTTATGTGCCCAATGGAATATAATAACATCACATTGAACGACAGGCGGTTATACCGGAAAAATGGGACGAGAGTCAGACATTTTCAGAAAAATAATGCTTGGCATCCTGCTGCTAATTATGTCGACGGCGCTGCTGCTGACAGCAGTGAACGGGCTCACGCAGCATTCATATCTGATAGCGCTGCTGGCGGGCGCCGTGTGGGCGTTTATCCTGTACCGCCTGTGCACACGCGGAAAGCTCGGGACTTTGGCTTCAATCGACACGCGGAAAACCACGCTGCTGCTGACGCTGCTGTGCGCGGCGGTGAACCTTGCGTGGGTGCTCGCTGTGCGTATCGAGCCGTTCAGCGATTATGAAACGTATTGGCAGACAGCCTGCGCGCTGGCTTCCGGCGGAGAGATTGACGCCCCGTGGTACATTGCCATGTACCCGCACATCCTCGGCTGTTCAACATTTCTCAGCGCCTTTCTGAAAATTTTCGGCGAGCACGTCATGGTCGCTGCTGTTATAAACGTTATCCTCACCTGCCTGAGCGGGCTGCTGATATACAGCATATGCCTGCGCCTTGCGTCACCGCTGACGGCGGCGCTGGCATATCTGCTGTGGATAGTCTGCCCGTCAAAGATGATGCTCAATCCGCTCGTGTTCTCCGAGCCGCTGTATACCTGCCTTATCCTGCTGTTCTTTTACCTCATCGTGCTTATTGAACAGCAGCGTGGGAGCCTGCCGCGGCGGCTTGGCGTATGCCTGCTGTGGGGGTTGGCACTCGGCGTGCTGCTGCGCGCGGTGAATATTGTCCGCCCGATATCGGCAATACTTATTATCGCACTCGTGCTCTGGCTGCTGTTCCTGCGCGGACACGACATAAAAGACGGCGCGCAATGGAAAATGTGGCTCGTTATCCTCGTGGCGCTCCTCGGCATATACAAAGCGACGGGGGAGCTGTGGGACAGGCACGTTGAAAACGTGCTCGGCATGGAACCGGCATCTTTCCCAGTGTACAACATATATGTCGGCTTCAATGAAGAGACGCAGGGGCAGTGGAGCGCAGAGGACATGGATCTGCTCTTCTCCTATCTGAGCCGTCCCGGCGCGACGACGAGCGAGGCGCAGGAGGAGATGCTTCCACACCTGAAAGAGCGCCTCTCCTCGGGGATAGATTTCGGCCGGCTCTTCGCCTCAAAGCTCATAGCGTTTATGGGCAATGACGAGCTCGGCGGCTACACCTACCGCTTTACCCGGACAGAGCTGTTCGTCAAGCTGTGCATGGTGATATGCAATGTGTTCTATTACGGCTGCATGCTGCTGGCGATCCGCGGCATATTTGTGCTCCGGCACAGCTCGCGGCTGAGCGCGTGCCTGCTGCCGCCGCTGTATATGCTGGGGCTCACGCTGGCACATATGCTGGTCGAGGTCTCAAGCCGGTACCATTACTCGATAATTCCCGTCATCATAATATTGGCCGCCTTTGCACTGGGCGGCAGTGAAACATCAAGGAGGTCAGCATGACACCAAGACTATTCATCGTTATTCCATGTTATAACGAGCAGGAGGTTCTCCCGATAACCGCGCCTATGTTCCTCGAAAAGCTCAATTCCCTTACCGATGCGGGCAAAATAAGTGCCGACAGCCGTGTGCTTTTCGTAAACGACGGCAGCAAGGATAACACATGGAGCATCATCCAGGAGCTTGCAAAGGCGGACGAGCATTATATCGGCATCAGCCAGAGCCGCAACCGCGGGCACCAGAACGCCGTCCTTGCCGGACTCATGGAGGCGAAGGACAAGTGCGATATCACGATCTCCATTGACTGCGACGGGCAGGACGACATAAACGCGATGGACGCGATGGTCGATGCTTATCTCGATGGCTGTGAGGTCGTCTACGGCGTGCGCTCCAGCCGCGAGACAGACACCTTCTTCAAGCGCTTCACCGCGCAGAGCTTCTATAAGTTCCTTGCGATGATGGGCGCGGAGGTCGTCTACAACCACGCTGACTACCGCCTTATAAGTGCGCGCGTCCTCAAGGAGTTTGCAAACTTCAAGGAGGTCAACCTCTTCCTGCGCGGGCTGATACCGCTCGTCGGCTTCAAGAGCACATCTGTGAGCTATTCCCGCGCCGAGCGTATCGCCGGCGAGAGCCACTATCCGCTCAAGAAGATGATCGCCCTCGCGGTCGACGGCATCACGAGCCTTTCGGTAAAGCCGCTCCAGTTCATCACGGGCTTCGGCATCATTGTTGCGCTGATAAGCTTTATCGGCTGCCTCTGGGCGCTCATCACGGCGCTGTGCGGCAAAGCTGTCGCGGGCTGGGCAAGCATGACCTGCATTGTCTGCTTTGTCAGCGGTGTGCAGCTTATCTGCCTCGGCATCATAGGCGAGTACATCGGGAAAATATACATGGAGACCAAGCACCGTCCGCGCTATATAATCAGCGAGCGTACTTGGGAAGAAGAATAAAAAACGGGCGTGCCGCAAACACATTGCGGCACGCTTGATTATTGATACGGAAACGGATTTATCGCAACTGATGCGGCAGTGCGGGGTGCAGCGCGTATGTTCTGCGTTATCTGCCGCGTTCGCGTACGTCCTCCTCAATACTGTCTTTCCAGTCAGCGCTGATGGGACGGGAGGCGCAGAAGCAGGCGACTGTCTCGCCGATGACCTCATAGTTCAGCGCTGTGCCAGCTTCATCGCACTTGTAGGTCACCGCGCGGTCAGAGCTGATCCCGAAGCGCGCAGCTTCCTTTGCCGCGTCGATATTCGCGCCGAGGAAAAGAAACTCCCAGCCGTACTTTTCCTTCTCGTGATCGATCATGCGGCGCACCGTTTCATAGTTGTAGCGGCGGCTGGAATTTTCCTGACCGTCGGTGGTGATGACGAAGAGAGTCTTTTCCGGTACGTCCTCCGGGCGGGCATACTTGTGTATGTTCCCGATGTGATGGATGGCTCCGCCGACAGCGTCAAGCAGCGCTGTGCAGCCGCGGGTGAAATATTCCTTCTCCGTCATGGGCGGAACTTCGCCGAGCGGCAGACGGTCGTGGATGACTGTGCTTTCATTGTCGAAGAGCACGGTGGAGACGAACGCCTCGCCGGATTCTTTCTTCTGCTTTGCGATCATGGAGTTGAAGCCGCCGATGGTGTCCGCCTCCAGTCCTGACATAGAGCCGCTGCGATCCAAAATAAAAACCAATTCTGTCATAATGAGAAACCCTCCTTCGTTTGGTTACGCTTGCATTGTAGCGAAACGGAAAGAGGGTTTGGTCGCCTGTCAGGCGACAATTATTCGATCAACGGCACACGGATGGAGCACCAGGGCATTGTGCCGTGCGCGGGGTCTCAGAGCTGACCGAGCAAGGCCGCGATGGCGCTGTCAGAGGCAGAGTTCAGCATCCTGCCGGACTTCCAAATGACGGCGGGGTACTTTGCCTTCAGCTCCTTCTCGGCCTTTGCAACGGTGCTCCCGCCGGAGGTGGCGAAGCAGACGGCGGTCTTACCGGAAAGATCGCAGCTGTCAAGAAACGTCTCTATGATGCGCGGGGCAGTGTACCACCAGATCGGAAAGCCAATGAAGACGGTGTCATACCCGCTCATATCCTGCGGCAGCGCGGCGATCTCCGGACGGGAAGCCGCATCGTTCATTTCTTTGCTGCTGCGGCTGTTCTTGTCCATCCAGTTGAGGTCTGCGCGGGTATAGGGTACAGTGGGTCTAAGCTCAAAGATATCCGCACCCGCGGCTTTGGCGAGCTTCTCCGCGGCATTTTTGGTGACGCCGCTCGCGGAAAAATAGACGACTAATTTTTTTCTCATCTAAGTTTCCTCCTGTTTGTTATATTAAGGCTTTGTGAAAGCTATACCTTGTACATTTCCCACATACGCGGCTCGTATTTTTTGTACATATACACCGCAAGGGAGAAGGCCAGCAGGTCAGAGATACTCTGGCTTATCTGCACGCCGAGCAGCCCGAGCGGCAGCGGCAGCAGCATGACCGCGGGGATGAAGAACAGCCCCTGCCGCGCGGCGGCGAGGAGACTTGCGGGGCTGGTGTAGCCGCAGGTCTGGAACATCATGTTGTTCATTATCACCCAGCCGACGAGCGGGAGCGTCACGCACTGGCAGCGCAGGGCGAAGGAGCCGATGGCGATGACCTCGGCGTCGCCCTGACGGAACAGGGCGATGAGCCTGTCAGAGAGTACAAAGCCCACGACTGCTGTCACCAGCAGGACGGCCGACGCGACCTTGACGCCGAACCAGAACGCCTTTTCGACGCGCTCACGCTTGCCAGCGCCATAGTTGAAGCCGCAGACCGGCTGGAATCCTTGGCCGAAGCCTATCACCGCCGAGCCCGCAAACTGGCTTATGCGCCCGACAATCGACATTGCAGCGATAGCTGCGTCCCCGTAATGCCCGGCGGCGCGGTTGAGCATCATAACTGAGAGACTGCCGAGCCCCTGCCGCACGAGCGAGGGCAGCCCGCCGCCGAAAATCTGCCCTATCACGGACGGCATACAGCGAACGTATCTGAACCGGAGCGGCACACAGCCCGCGCGTCTCAGTGCCCAGAGCAGTATCACAAAGCTCACGAGCTGGCTGAGCGCTGTAGCCGCCGCGGCGCCCGCAACGCCCATATTGAAGGTAAAGATGAACAGCGGATCGAGTGCAACATTGAGCACCGCGCCTGAGGTGATGCCGATCATGGCAAAGTTTGCGTTGCCCTGGAGACGGAGCTGGTTATTGAGCACGAGCGCCGCTGTCATATACGGTGCGGCGAAAAGTATGTAGCGCATATACTCCTTGGCGTAGGGCAGTATGGTTTCCGTCGAGCCGAGGAGCAGGGAGAGAGGTTCGAGGAGCAGCTGGCCGAGGACGCATATTATAAGCCCCGTGCCGATGGCTCCAGCAAAGCCGCAGGCGGCCAGCGTCTCCGCGTCCTCCACGTCTCCCGCTCCGAGGTGCCGGGAGATGGAGTTGCCGGAGCCGTGGCCGAAGAAAAAGCCCGTCGCTTGAATGATCGCCATCAGCGGCAGCGCGACGCCCACCGCGCCCGTCGCGGCGTTGGAGCCGAGCTTGCCGACAAAGTAGGTATCGGCCATATTGTACAGCGCCGTTATGAGCATGCTTATTATCGTCGGCACGGCCATACGGCAAATAAGCCCCTCGACAGGGGCCGTGAGCATCATCTTCTGCTTTTCCGTCTGCGTCATCTGTGCGTACTCTTTCTATTCTTTATATAAATATTCTAACACAGAACCATATGCCCGCGCAAGCAAAAGACTTTTTGACACCGGAGCACGGCAGTGATATTATTAAGTCAATCTTATATAAAAGAGGAAGGGATAGCATATGGGTATTCTTTCGCTGCTCAACAGCGCTCCGATGTATGCCATCTGCGGCGGGATAATCGCCTTTGTCGCCGCTGTGTGCATCGTGTTCATGGTCCGCGCCTACCGCGCCGGTATCGCCATGGGTATGGACCCGGTGAAGCTCAAGCGCGCGATCACCTCCAGCGCCACATTCTCCGTCCTGCCGAGCGTCGGCATCCTTCTGGGCGTCATCGCGCTCTCCGGAAGCCTCGGCACACCGTGGCCGTGGCTGCGCCTGTCCGTCATCGGCGCGCTGCATTATGAGACGCAGGTCGCGCAGGCGGCGGCTGAGGCCGTCGGCATAGGCGGGCTCTCCGCGGCGGACATGACCGCGCAGGCCTTTTCCACCATCGCGCTTCTGATGAGCGTGTGCATCATGTGGGGGATGGTTCTGTCGGTGTTCTTCAACAAGCGCTATCTCGGCCGTCTCGGCAGCGGCAAGAAGACCGGCACCGGCGGCGCGGGCTTCGGCGATATTGCCATGACCGCGATGTTCATCGGCCTTGTCTCGGCGTACATAGGCAGCTATATCGGCACCATCGTCTCGGGAAACGGCCTGTTCACCTTCACCGGCAACGTCATGCCGCTTATCGTCGCGGTCGTCTCGGGCGCTGTGATGGCGCTTTTCGTCTACCTTGCGGAAAAGAAAAAGCAGGGCTGGGTCGACAGCTTCTCCGTTGCCGGCAGCATGCTCATCGGCATGGCGGCTGCCGTGCTCATAAAGCTTTAAGGAGGTGCGGATATGGATAAAAATTACTTTGAGCGCTACAATTCCCGCACACATACCATCGGGCGCGTGAGCTCCGTTATCGTTCTTGTAATGCTCGTCGGCGCGCCGTTTCTCATCGGCGCGTACCTCGGCGCAATGCCCGACATCGGCGCGGCGGCCAAGGCTTTTATCTCTGTCGGCCTTGTGTGGACGGTGAGCAGCGTTGTGGAGTTCCTTGTCTACACGCCGATGCTCGGCGCGGGCGGCGGCTACCTCGCATTTATTACCGGCAACCTCATAAATATGAAGATACCCTGCGCTGTCAACGCGCGCGATATCGTCGGCGCAAAGACCGGTACGCCCGAAAATGAGATCATCTCCACGCTCTCAATCGCGACCTCATCACTTGTGACGATAGTGGTGCTCGCGCTCGGCGTGCTGCTGCTCGTGCCGCTTCAGCCGGTGCTCCAGAGCCCGGCGCTCCAGCCCGCGTTTGAAAACGTCGTCCCCGCACTCTTCGGCGCGATGGCGTATAAATATTTCCGCGGCAATATGAAAATCGCGGCGGCACCGCTGTTTATCATGAGCATGCTGTTCGTGTTCGTCCCGTCGCTCACCGCGTCGACGAGCTTTATGATAATACCGTCGGGCGCGATGGCCATCGGCATTGCATACCTGCTTTATAAGAAAGGGGCGAGGACATGAAATATCTTCTGCTGATACCGGCGCTGCTGGTGCTGCTCCTGCTCATCGCCGTTGTGCGCACACTGCTCATGCCGAACAAGCGCTCTGATTACGCCGCCCCGGAGGCAGACGCCAGGGCGATGCTACTTGCGCAGAAGCTCTCGAAGATGATCCAATACGACACGACCTCTCACGCGAATGTCCACGAGGAAGAGAAGTTCCTCGGCTTTCATAAGGTGCTTGAGGAGCTGTTCCCGCTCGTGCATGAAAAGCTTGAGCGCACCGTCATCGACGGCAACCTTCTATATTATTGGAAGGGCAAGAGCAGCGAAAAGCCCATCCTCCTTATGAGCCATCAGGACGTCGTCCCTGCTGAGGGCGAGTGGCTGCACGAGCCGTTCTCCGGGGACATTGCCGACGGCAAGGTCTGGGGGCGCGGCGCATCCGACACCAAGTGCTCGGTCATGGCTTTCTTTGAGGCAGTAGAAGAGCTGCTGCGCGAGGGCTATACCCCCGATTGCGACGTGTACCTTGCCTCCTCCTGCACCGAGGAGTGGGCGGGCGACGGCGCGCCGAAGATCGTCGAGGAGCTCAAGCGCCGCGGCGTTGAACTCTTCATAGTCTGCGACGAGGGCGGCGGCATAATCTCCGAGCCCATCGGCGGCATAAAGGGGAACTTTGCAATGGTCGGCGTGTTCGAGAAAGGCAAGGCCGATGTGAAATTCACCGCGCGCTCCACCGGCGGGCACGCCAGCGCCCCGGCGAAGAACACGCCTATCGCGCGCCTTGCGGCGTTCGTGAACGAGGTCGAGACGCACACGCCCTTTAAGAGAAAGTTCCTGCCCGAGGTGAGCGCGATGTTCGCGCGCCTTGCGCCCTACGCACCGTTCGGACTCAAGCTCGTCATGGGGAACCTCTGGCTCTTCGCCCCGATAATGAAGCCCGTCCTCGGCAAGATAAGCGCGCAGGCCGGCGCGATGCTCCAAACGACAATAGCTTTCACTATGCAGTCCGGCTCTGACGCGTATAACGTCCTCCCGCAGGAGGCGACGCTCGGTGCGAACATGCGCTTCATCCCGCATCAGGGCGAAAAGGAGAGCCTTGAAATTATCAAAGCCCTTGCCGCAAAGCACGGCCTTGAGACCGAGATCGTCCACTCCAACGACTATACCGAGCCTGTCGACATAAACGGCGAGGCGTTTAAGCTCGTCGAAAAGGTCATCGGCGAGACCTTCCCCGGCCTGCCTGTCAGCCCCTATGTAATGACCGGCGCGACCGACGCGCAGTTCTATCAGCCGATATGCCCGAGCTGCATCCGCTTCGCGCCCGTTATCTACGGCCCCGAGCAGATGAAGGGCATGCACGGTCTGAACGAGAACATCGAATACAACTGCCTGCCCGGCGCGGTGAGCTTCTATCAGAACCTCATCAAAGCGCAGAAGCGGTGAAACCTTTGATATACAAAACGGACGTACCAAGTAAGGTACGTCCGTTTTCCGTGTGTATTATTATCAGCCGTTGAGGATGCTCATGAACTCCTCGCCGGTGATGGTCTCTTTCTCGTAGAGGTGCTTTGCAAGCTCGTCGAGCTTTTCGCGGTTGTCGGTGAGGATCTTCAGCGCCTTTTCGTGCTGGCTCTTTACCAGCTCCACGACCTTGCGGTCGATCTCGCGCTGGGTGTCCGCGGAGCAGGCAAGCGAGGTGTCCCCGCCGAGGTACTGGTTTGTCACCGTTTCGAGCGCGACCATGTCAAACTCCTCGCTCATACCGTAGCGGGTTATCATCGCGCGGGCAAGCTTCGTGGCCTGCTCAATGTCGTTCGATGCGCCGGTCGTAATGGAGCCGAAGATGAGCTCCTCCGCCGCGCGGCCGCCGGTGAGAGTCGCGATCTTGTTTATAAGCTCGTCCTTCGTCATAAGATAGTGGTTGCCTTCGTCGACCTGCATCGTGTAGCCGAGCGCGCCGGAGGTTCTGGGGACGATGGTTATCTTCTGCACGGGGGCGGAGTTTGTCTGCTTTGCCGCGACGAGCGCGTGGCCTATCTCATGGTAGGCGACGATGTGCTTTTCGTGATCTGTGAGTATCGCGTTCTTCTTCTGATAGCCTGCGATGACGACCTCGATGCTCTCCTCAAGGTCGGCCTCCTCGACTATCTTGCGCCCGTTTCTGACCGCGCGCAGCGCCGCTTCGTTCACAATGTTCGCAAGCTCCGCGCCGGAAGCGCCGGAGGCCATACGCGCGATCTTGTTGAAATCGACATTGTCAGCGAGCTTTATCTTCTTCGCGTGGACCTTGAGTATCTCCTCCCTGCCCTTGAGGTCGGGCAGCTCGACCGGCACACGGCGGTCGAAACGGCCGGGGCGAGTCAGCGCCGGGTCGAGGGCGTCGGGCTGGTTCGTCGCGGCGAGGATGATGACACCGTTGTTGCCCTCGAAGCCGTCCATTTCGGTCAGCAGCTGGTTGAGGGTCTGCTCGCGCTCGTCGTTGCCCATGACGTTGCCCTGGCGCTTCTTGCCTATCGCGTCTATCTCGTCGATGAACACGATGCAGGGCGCCTTTTCCTTGGCCTGCTTGAAGAGGTCGCGCACCTTGCTCGCGCCCATGCCGACGAACATCTCCACAAACTCGGAGCCCGACATGGAGAAGAACGGCACGTTCGCTTCACCCGCAACGGCCTTTGCCAGCATCGTCTTACCGGTTCCCGGAGGGCCTACGAGCAGCACGCCTTTGGGCATGTTCGCGCCGACCTCGCGGTACTTTTCGGGGTTGTGCAGGTATTCAACGATCTCGGTGAGGTTCTCCTTGGCTTCCTCCTCACCGGCGACGTCGTCAAACCTTATGCCGTCAGCGGACTTGACATAGACCTTCGCGCTCGAGCCGCCCATGTTGAACATCAGGGAGTTCGGCCCGCCGTTCATCATCTTCTTGCTCATCACGTCGCCGATCCAGACGAAGATAAGTATAGGCAGCACCCATGTCAGCACGAAGCTCAGGAGCGGGGAGGTCTGCTCGACGATCTCGCTGGAGAACTCCGCCCCGGCTTTATACAGGCGCTCGGTGCGGTCGGGGTCGTCCATGAGGCCGGTCTTATAGAAGCTCTGCCCGGACTTGTCGGTGAAGATGATCTGATTAGTCTCGATCTCGACCTTGCCTATATCTCCCTTTTCGGTCATGTCCATGAAGGTGCCGTAGTCGACCTCCTTGACTGCCGCGTTCGCCATTGCGGGCACGGCGAGGAGGTTGAACAGCAGCACCGCCAGCATGGCGACGACGGCATAGTATACAAGCGGTCTTTTTGGGTTTTTGATTTCTTTCATGTTGATCGCCTCATTTTATATTGATTTACAGGAAAAACTTCTTATGCAGCGATTCTCTGAGCGGGCGGCATATGCCGATGACTATCAGCATTACGCCGAGGATGAAGCTCACCGAGAACGGATAGAACGACCAGATGAACTCATCATGCACATGGAAGTTCAGGTTCAGCAGGAACTCCACCAGCACCGTGTACGCGCCCGAGAGGATTATCGTCCCGCCGAAGATGAACAGGTAGCCCTTGCGCATGTACTTGAGCAGCGTGACCGCCGCAGTGAGGATGAGCCCGGCCGCCGCCGTCACGGGCAGTGCGAAGCTCAAAAACCAGTGCCCGCCGGTCGCGCAGTTTATATACAGCAGGTACAGTGCCGTCATCGCGAAATCTATCGGGATGAAGATAACGGGGTTCGGGTGACGGAACCAGAGCGGCAGGACTACCAGCGTATAGAGCAGCACGACCGCGCCGACAGCGTAGCCCGACCAGATTATCTTTCCGTTTATCTGCCAGTCACACAGGAGCGTGGTGACTATCGGCAGCAGGAACAGCATCGTCACGACGAACATTATACCCGAGTGGTTCACCTTTTCCGGCTGCGCCGCGGGCATGCGCGGATATTGCGGCTCACCGTCCGGGCGGCTCAGCTCCGGGTTAAAAACAACAGTCCCGCACAGGGGGCATTTCTTCTCGCTGTCAGCCAGCTCGACTCCGCATTTTATACAGTACATCTATCTCTCATTCCTTTCCGCACGTCAGCGTTCGTTGCTCTCGACCTTGACGTGAACGCCAAGCTCGCGCAGCACCTTGTAGAAGTGCATCTCAAGCTCCGGCTCGATGATCGAGCGCACGAGATTGAGGTATATCGTCCCGCCGTAGGACAGCAGCGCGCAGTTATACGCCGTCTTTGACGGCACGCCTATGATGAAGTCCATGCGCGTAACATACTGCTGCATGACCTCCGGCAGCTTCACAAGGCCGAGGTTCGACATGCACAGGCAGGACTTGCATTCACCCACCGCATCGAACACCGCCTTCATTGCCGCGTTCTTTACCACCAGCGGCATCACCTTGAGTATCGGCGACTTCTCGCTGTTGACGTTCGTGGCGATCTTGGTGCTCATCTGCTTTGCCGTGACCTCCATGCCCATGCGGTGGTGGACATTGTTGCATATCTCCGCAAAGCTGTATTCGCCGAGCTTGGGATCTATCTCAGGCGTCACGTAGAGCGCGAAGTTGCGCATGGTCCTGCTCGGGAACAGGCTGCGCAGATTGACCGGGACCAGCACCTTGACGGGCCTGCGCAGCCGGCGGAAGGGCACCTGCTCGGCCTGTAGGCGGAGTATCGCCTGCATCATCGCCGCCGTCAGAAACTCCGTGACCGTCGCGTTATACTCGTGCGCCGTTTTGCGCACGGCGTCGGAATCGAGCATAAAGGTCGTCAGGTGCACAAAGCCGTCCGGCTCCGTCTCGCCCTTGAGCGTGTAGGCGTTGGCCTCCTTGCGGCTCGCGGCGTAGGGGCCGCAGTTCTTGAGGAAGCTGTCCTCCAGCTCCTCCGGCGACGGCTCCTCGAGCCTGCCGAGTACGCCGTTTTCAGCCGGGATGCTGATGCCGTACTTGCGCGTCAGGTACTCGGCGACGAGGGTCTTGAGGAATATCATCCCGCCCGTGCCGTCGGTGAGCGCGTGGAATATCTCAACGGCTATGCGGTTCTTGTAGGCAATCACGCGGAAGGCGCACTGGCTTATCTCCTTATGCGACATGTGCGCAAGGGGATAAGCCTGCTCGCTCTGTATCTCCGGGACCTCCGGTACGCGCTCGAGGTAGAACCAGAACAGCCCGCGCCGCAGCCGCACGCCGATGGACGGGAAGCGGCGCAGCGTGACGTCGAGCGCCGTGCGCAGCACCTCCTTGTCGACCGGTTCCGTGAGTGTTGCGGACAGGCGAAAGACATTGCTCCACTTCTTGCGCCGCGCGGCGGGGTATATCTTCGCCGCGTTATCCAGCCGCAGCCACTTCTGCTTCTGCTCCGCGGCCATGACCTTTGTGAGGAACTTGTTCATATCCTCAAAGTCAGACATGTTCTCATTGAGCATATAGAGCACATAGGCGTGCCAGCGCTCGGGCGCTATGATCATCTGGCTTGAGCACCCGGCCTCCAGCAGCCTTTCGTGCATCCTGCGCGAATCGTCCAGCAGTATCTCATCCCCGCCGACGAAGATAAGCGACGGCGGCAGACCCGTGAGGTCGCCGAAGAGCGGCGATACCTCCGGTGCGTCCTTCGGCGTCACGCCGCCGGTGTAGCACCCCGAGTAGAAATTCAGCAGCTCCTCAGTGAGCGAGGGGTCGTTATCGCGGTTCACCGCATAGCTTTCGCCTGAGCAGGTGAGATCCGTCCACGGCGAGATGGCAATGATGCCGCAGGGCAGCGTCATGCCCTTTGACTTCAGGCGCAGGCACAGCGCGTAGATGAGCCCTCCGCCCGCGCTCTCGCCGCACAGGCATATCTGACCCGGCGTGTAGCCCTTGGACAGCAGATAGCGGTAGCTCTCCTCCGCGTCGTCGACCGCGGCGGGGTAGGGCGATTCGGGCGCGAGGCGGTAGGCCGCGCAGAACACGCGCACTCCGCACTCCGCCGCGAGCGTCGAGCCGAAGCCCTTGGCATATTCAAGGTCGCCGCAGGTATAGCCGCCGCCGTGCAGATAGAGCACGACGCCGGAGCGCCGCTCCTCCTTGGGGATTATCCACGCGCCCTCGAAGCCCTCAAAGGGGTGATCCTTCACGATGACGTTGTGGCGGTGGATGACCTCCATAAGCTCGCCGAGCTTGTCCTGCCCCTTGCGCGTCACCTCAAGCGAGCATGAGGCGACAAAGGGCTTGAAGAAATTGAGCTGCGACCTGACAAGTTTTGCAGAAAGTCCCATTTATCCGTCCTTTACCCCGGCACACGCCGGGGATGATTGTTAGTCTTAATTTATTATTATAGCAGAAATTTGCAGCCTTATCAAGACAGACTATTACCACCGACTGCCTAACACATGTCATATACAAGACGGCCTTTTGCGCAAGATTTTGTTGGCAAAGGCGGCGGCGCATGGTATAATACTATAGTTAACAACTCAACGGAGGAGCGGCGCGGGACGCGCGGCGCATTTGAGATATGGAAAAACGTGAATTTATCGACGCGGGACGCATCGTGAACACGCACGGCGTCGCGGGCGAGGTGAAGATAGAGGTCTGGCTGGATTCGCCGAAGTTCTTCCGGAGCTTCAAGCGCATATACCTCGGCGAGCGGGAGATGAAGGTCGTCTCCGCAAGGACGCATAAGGACTTCGTAATAGCAAAGCTTGAGGGCATTGACGATATAAACGCCGCGATGGCGCTCAAGGGTCGCGAGGTAACAGTCCGCCGCGAGGACGCGGCGCTGCCGCACGGGGCGTTCTTTCTGCAGGACATCCTCGGCGCGCGTGCAGTGGACGAGGATGGGAACGAGATAGGCGAGCTGGTCGAGATAATGGAGCGCCCGGCGTCAAATGTGTATGTCGTGAAAGGGGAGACGGAGCACCTGATCCCCGCCGTGCCGGAGTTCGTACTGGCGACGGACGCGGAAAACGGCGTCATAACCGTGAGGCTCATCGAGGGAATGTAAGGCAATGCGCATAGATATAATGACGCTTTTCCCCGCGACGGTCGACGCGGTGCTCCATGAGAGCATCATAGGCCGTGCGGCGAAGAAGGGCATAGTTGAAATAAACTGCGTGCAGATACGCGACTATACCGAGAACAAGCAGAACCAGGTGGACGATTACCCCTACGGCGGCGGCTTCGGCTGCGTAATGATGGCGCAGCCGCTCAAGAGCTGCCTCGATGCGATAAAGGCGCAGACGGAGGGGATGCACAGCCGCGTGATATATATGTCCCCGCAGGGCAAGCCCTACACGCAGGAGACGGCAAAGCGCCTCAAGCGCGATTATGATCATCTCGTGCTTGTCTGCGGGCACTATGAGGGCGTGGATGAGCGCTTCATCGAGGAGTGCGTCGATGAGGAGATATCCCTTGGCGACTTCGTCCTCACCGGCGGCGAGATCGCGGCGATGGCCGTGGCCGATTCGGTGTGCCGCCTTGTGCCGGGGGTGCTTGCCGATGAGCAGTGCTACACCGGCGAGAGCCACTGGGACGGGCTGCTGGAGTACCCGCAGTATACGCGCCCGGAGGTCTGGGAGGGGCGCGCCGTGCCGGAGGTGCTGCTGAACGGAGATCACAGCCGCGTAGAGCTGTGGCGCCGCCGCCAGCAGCTTGAGAGAACAAAGGAGAAAAGACCGGATATGTACGAAAAATTCGAGCCGCAGGACGAGACGGACAGAAAGCTTATGAAGGACGTAGAGCGCAGCGACGGGCGCATAAAGCTCACGGAAAAGCTTCAGTGCGTCCCGGCGGAAAAAGAGGACGTCGACCGCATTATGGAGATCGTCGCCTACGCGCGCAGGTCACTCGGGGCGCTGAACGTCGACCAGTGGCAGGGCGATTACCCCGACAGGGCGACCTTCGAGGGCGATATCGAGCGCGGCGAGCTGTATAAGCTCATGCACGGCGGCGACCTTGCGGGCTTCTTCATGCTCTCCGACCGCGAGGAGCCGACCTACGCCGATATCACTGACGGCAAGTGGAGCTCGGACGCGCCCTACTGCGTCATGCACCGCAGCGCGATAGCCGAGGAGTATCGCGGCAGCGGCATGTCGGGCTACCTTATCAAATGTGTTGAGGAGCTGACGCGCAGCCACGGGCGGCGCTATGTCAGGATCGACACGCACCGCAACAACAAGCCCATGCAGAAGCTGCTGCGCAGCAGCGGCTACCGCTACCGGGGAAATATCCTCATCACCGGCGAGCCGGGACACGACCCGCACCGGCAGGCCTTTGAAAAAATACTGAAGGACAAGAAATGAATCTGCTGACGGACATCAATTATATACATGATCTGCTCGCGCGGCACGGCTTCCGCTTTTCAAAGTCGCTCGGGCAGAACTTCCTCACGGCCTCATGGGTGCCGGAGGACATCGCCGAGTCCGCGGGGCTTAATGAGAACACGGGCGTGCTGGAGATCGGCGCGGGCGTCGGCTGTCTCACGCGCGAGCTTTCGGCGAGAGCGGGAAAGGTAGTGTGCGTCGAGCTTGACCGCGCGCTCGAGCCGATCCTTGCCGAGACGCTCATCGGCTGCAAAAACGTCGAGATGGTCTACGGTGATATTCTCAAGCAGGATATCCCGGCACTTGTTGCGGAAAAGCTCAATGGGCTGCGCCCCGTGGTGTGCGCAAACCTGCCGTATAATGTCACCTCGCCGCTCCTCACGGCGCTTATCGAGGCCGGCTGCTTTGAGAGCATCACCGTTATGATCCAGCGCGAGGTCGCGCGGCGTATATGCTCAAAGCCCGGTACGGCCGATTACGGCGCGTTCGGCATCTTTGTGCAGTGGTACGAGGAACCGGAGCTGCTGTTCGATGTGCCGCCGTCCTGCTTCGTTCCGCAGCCGAAGGTGACATCGAGCGTCATCCGCTTGAAAAGGCGTGAGGAGCACCCCGCCGAGGTCAAAGATGAAAAGCTCATGTTCCGCATAATCCGCGCCGCCTTCAACCAGAGACGCAAGACGCTTGTGAACGCAATAAGCTCGCAGCTGGGCGAAATCACCAAGGATCAGGCCGAGCGGGCGCTCGCAGAATGCGGATACGATACGCGGATCCGCGGAGAAGTATTGGATATTAGTGGTTTTGCGAAAATCTCAGACAAAATATTGGCTATAATAAATACAGATTTGTGATTAAAATGTATTGAAAAAATGGCGCTTTATGTGATATCCTAAGGAGTGCAGAATACTGCATTCATATTTATCAGCGAAATCTTAATTTACCATAGAAAGGATAAAAAAGATGAGCAAGAAATACGTTTACCTGTTTTCCGAAGGCAACGCAAACATGCGTGAGCTGCTGGGCGGCAAGGGTGCAAACCTGGCCGAAATGACCAACATCGGTCTGCCTGTTCCCCAGGGCTTCACCATCACCACCGAAGCCTGCACCCAGTACTATGAGGACGGCCGTCAGATCAATGATGAGATCATGGCTGAGATCATGCAGTACGTCGCAAAGATGGAGGAAATGAACGGCAAGAAGTTCGGCGACCTCCAGAACCCCATGCTCGTCTCCGTGCGTTCCGGCGCCCGCGCCTCCATGCCCGGCATGATGGACACTATCCTGAACCTCGGCCTGAATGACGACGTCGTCGCCGCCATGATCAAGGGCAACCCCGATCCTAAGTTCGAGCGTTTCGTTTACGACTCCTACCGCCGCTTCATCCAGATGTTCTCCGACGTCGTTATGGAAGTCGGCAAGAAGTACTTCGAGCAGCTCATCGACAAGATGAAGGCCGAGAAGGGCGTCACCTCCGACCTCGAGCTCGATGCTTCCGACCTCAAGAAGCTCGCTGAGCAGTTCAAGGCAGAGTACAAGAAGCAGATCGGCGAGGACTTCCCCTCCGACCCGAAGGTCCAGCTCTACGAAGCTATCCGTGCGGTCTTCCGTTCCTGGGACAACCCCAGAGCAAACGTCTACCGCCGCGACAACGATATCCCCTACTCCTGGGGCACCGCTGTCAACGTCATGCCTATGGTGTTCGGCAACCTCAATGAGAACTCCGGCACCGGCGTCGCATTCACCCGTGACCCCGCCACCGGCGAGAAGAAGCTCATGGGCGAGTTCCTCGTCAATGCACAGGGCGAAGACGTCGTCGCAGGCGTCCGCACTCCTATGCCCATCGCTCAGATGGCAGAGCAGTTCCCCGAAGCATACGCTGACTTCGTCAAGGTCTGCGGCATCCTCGAGGAGCACTACCGCGATATGCAGGACATGGAGTTCACCGTCGAGAACGGCAAGCTCTACATGCTCCAGTGCCGCAACGGCAAGCGTACCGCTCAGGCAGCTCTCAAGATCGCATGCGACCTCGTTGACGAGGGCATGATCGATGAGAAGAAGGCCGTTCTGATGATCGACCCGAGAAACCTCGACACTCTGCTCCACCCGCAGTTCGACACCGCCGCCCTCAAGGCCGCTACTCCCATCGGCAAGGGCCTCGGCGCATCCCCCGGCGCTGCCTGCGGCAAGATCGTCTTCTCCGCTGAAGAGGCCAAGGAATGGGCCGCCCACAAGGAGAAGGTCGTTCTCGTCCGTCTCGAGACCAGCCCCGAGGATATCGAAGGCATGAAGGCCGCACAGGGCATCCTGACCGTTCGCGGCGGCATGACCAGCCACGCGGCAGTTGTCGCCCGCGGCATGGGCAAGTGCTGCGTCTCCGGCTGCGGCGCAATCGCCATGGACGAGGCAAACAAGAAGTTCACTCTCGCAGGCAAGACCTACCACGAGGGCGATTATATCTCCATCGACGGCTCCACCGGCAACATCTATGACGGTCTTATCCCCACTGTCGATGCTACCATCGCAGGCGAGTTCGGCCGCATCATGGGCTGGGCTGACAAGTACCGCCGTCTGCAGGTCCGCACCAACGCCGATACTCCTCACGACGCACGCAAGGCACGTGAGCTTGGCGCACAGGGCATCGGCCTTACCCGTACCGAGCACATGTTCTTCAACAGCGACCGTATTGCTGCCTTCCGTGAAATGATCTGCTCCGACACCAAGGAAGAGCGCGTTGCAGCTCTTGCAAAGCTCGAGCCGATGCAGCAGGAAGACTTCGAGGGCATCTACGAAGCAATGGGCGGCTACCCCGTGACCATCCGCTTCCTCGATCCTCCTCTCCATGAGTTCGTTCCCACCGAGGAAGCCGACATTGAGGCTCTTGCAAAGACTCAGGGCAAGACCGTTGAGCAGATCAAGAACATCATCGCTTCCCTGCACGAGTTCAACCCCATGATGGGTCACCGCGGCTGCCGTCTGGCTGTCACCTTCCCGGAGATCGCCGAAATGCAGACCCGTGCCGTTATCAAGGCGGCTCTCGCCGTTCAGGCACGTCACCCCGAGTGGAAGCTCGTTCCCGAGATCATGATCCCGCTGGTCGGCGAGGTCAAGGAGCTCAAGTTCGTTAAGGACGTTGTCACCGCAGTTGCGGACAAGCTCATTGCCGATGCCGGCTCCGACATGAAGTACCTCGTCGGTACCATGATCGAGATCCCGCGCGCCGCTCTGACCGCTGACCAGATCGCCACCGAGGCTCAGTTCTTCTCCTTCGGTACCAACGACCTGACCCAGATGACCTTCGGCTTCAGCCGTGACGACGCAGGCAAGTTCCTCGGCGCTTACT
>ERZ772883.817-NODE-817-length-28636-cov-6.365558_pt1 | contig 28636 bp, 29 predicted proteins | sample MGYA00580575_ERZ772883 | MGnify/ENA primary metagenome ERZ772883 (study PRJEB29015, sample SAMEA2737666) | human gut metagenome | biome: human gut; feature: human-associated habitat; material: faeces | place: China | collected 2012 ...
TGACATTATTCGACGGGATTCGCATCTATTTTATATATGTCTGGAGCAATTGATTCGGGGACACGCAGTCTCTGCTTTTTTTCAAATTTTGCGCATAAAAAATGCCTGCCGTAAAGCAGACATTATTAGGAGATATTCTATTTTAAACTTGTCTCTCTGTTCTTATTGCCTATTATGCGTAAAAGAGAGGCTATAACACCGCAGTGTCATGCGCCTCTCTTTATTAAAGCTGATTTTATCGTTGTCCGCCAACTTACAGTTCCTTCGCGGATAGCCGCTTCTGCTGCATTCCTTTCGGGTTTTATCGTTGCCCGTCAACTTACAGTTCCTTCGTGAAATATCACTTCTCCTGCATTGATTTCGGATTGAAGATGTCAGCTGCACCGATGGGATGACGCCCATCAACCATGTTTATTATATGCGAAATTGACTTGAAGGTCAACTTCTCAAGCTGATATGAACATGAATAACTATTAAATGATTTTATCAAAAGATGGAGTCAACCATCCTATAGATTTCTTTGGGTTTAAGAGAACAGATGATGGAACATTCATTATTGCCATCAGCCCAGGAAACTCTCGTAAATTCGTCATTCTTCATGATATAGAAATCTATTCCGTTGGAAGAATACTTTTCGACACCGTCTTCAAGAATTTCGTACACTCTATGCTTACTATCATAATTATAAAACGCTTTTACTTCAATTTTAATCTCGCCAGAGGCACTTTTGCAGCTGGACGAAATAATTTTGCTGTCAGGTGTTTCAGCAGCCTGGACTGTGTCCTCCCCGTAACCGTCAGGTATCCACTGCGGAACGATAGGTTCATCGATATCATAAGCGGCAAGCGCATCTCTCAGATTCTCAAACGGATATATTCCATTGTTCTGACTACTCTGCGTAAATCCAAAGGTATCCCGTGTCCATTCAGCGACAGCACCCCAGAGGTTGTAGCCGAATGCACTTGCAGTTAAACTGCCGGAGATAATTACGACTGCGAGGACAGCGGCAACGCTCAATGTTTTCATTGCACGGCTGAGATGGCGAGGCTTTGCCTTCACAACTTCATCTTCCGGAGAATCGAAGCTGTATAGCGGCTCAGGATCAGAGATGTACGGATAGTAATTCTCCTTGAAGGATTTCCATGCGGCCTCTACATCCTTGCTATTATTTGATGAATCTGAGCGTTTGACAAGCAAGTCGGTTATATATAAAATCGCATCAATATCAGACGAGTCATCATCTAAGAACGAATCTTGACGTATTATTTCCTGCAGCTCTTCGGTGCTGAGCTTGTCGAAGTGCGAAAAGTCTCGTGTACTAGTGGACATTTTTTCCTCCTTTACTTACAGACGTATCGGAAGTCAAGCCGGTCAGAAGTTTTCATCTAATAACTTTTTCAGCTTTTTCTTTATACGCTGAACACGTTTCTTGCAAGCCTCGGCCGTGATGCCAAATACGCGAGCTGCTTCTGCTGTACTGTATCCATATATCGCTACCAGTGTAAGTAAAAAGTATTCATCTTTTGTAAGCATACCAGAAAAATATAGATTTGTCTCTGCTTTTTCGATATTTTTATCTTCTGCAGCAATTATGTATGATTCTGAGTATACTTCATCGCCTGACGATATTGCCTTTACAAACATTCGGCTTAGTTTTGCCTGCTCACGGCGCGTGTTTCTTATTATGTTTCTCAGCGTTATCATAAGCCAGCCCTCCGGATTTGGGCTGCCTATGAATTCATCATATTTTGCGCAGGCAATTCTAAATGTATCCTGTACAGATTCTTCCACAAGGTATTCTTGACCAAGAGAGTTGCGTGCATATGCTAAAAGCTGCTTGTACATTTTATTGTATACTTCTGTAATGATTTGAGCTTGGTGTGTGTCCAGACTCATAAGTTGACCTCGCAATCTCCGTCACAGCTGCTCATGCATCATTTTTGCTTTGCTCAATATCCTCCAGATGCAAGGCAATCATTTTCTCTATCGCTACGACTGTATGGGCAGGTTGCCCTCTAAGCAGGGCTTCTACATTTTTGACTTCATTGCCCGGTCTGTCATCAAACAACAAATAGTCTGTACTGACTCCCAATGCATTGGCAAGCTCACGCAGGGAGTATAGGCTCAGTCCTTTTGCACCCCGTTCTATATTCGCATAAAAAGGAGGACTAAGACCAACTATCTCCGCGACCTGTACTTGAGAAAGGTTTCGCTCGCTTCTATATTTGTATAGGTTCTTTCCTACTATTTTTCTGACGTCCGTTTTTGTGCTCAAATAAATCACCCCCTATCGGAATAATTATATTTCCTTTAAGAGATTGTTGGAATAATCCATCGGAGTTGAAATAATATCCCGCGGGGATAAAATGGCAAGAGGCCGACAACAATGTCGACCTCTTGCTTTCTATTTGTCTACAAGTCTGTCCGAAGTAATCCACCCGGCAAGCCCATCAGCCACTATAGCCAGAGAATATCCGTTCTCCTCGGCAATCACACGGACTTCCGTGTCATCAGGAATTGTGCAGATTCTTATTCTGAGACTTGTAGGCGCAAGCCTCAGATACACTCCGTTTCCGGAGTGCGATTTCACAACTTTTGTTTCATAGTCCGGCAGGTAACTGCTCGGAAACTGCAGACGTTCATCGCAGCCCGCAAGATCCGCCTCGCTTGGTCCAGAAGTTGGAGGCTGCGTTGCAGTAGGAGTTGGGTTAGGGGGCTGCGGTGGATCTGGTGGGTCTATTATTGTAAAGTATATAATTGCAACTCCTATAATTGCGACACATACTATACCCGCGCTAATAGCCAATTTGATGCCCTTTGACGTTTTCAAATCGGCTGCGCATAGGATACCGATGAATGCCAGAAATGCCGCAAGAACAGCAACACAAAACCCGGGATCATTTTTTATTGCAGTAATAATATCAGCCATGTCTTTCTCCTATTCTTTATGTATTTTAGATGCTGCTTTTTATCCCACAATATATATGTCATCAGCACTCGCTCAGGGGACAGGCTTCAATATCTTTTTCGACAAAAAGGCTCCCGATACGAGATACGTATCGGGAGCCAAAACTGTATGTCAGCAATTATAGTGGATCAGGCCGGAGAAGAATTCCTCGGGGTCAATACGCTCGCCGTCCAGGCGAATCTCAAAATGCAGGTGCGGCCCGGTTGACCAGCCGGTGCTTCCGATATAGCCAATAAGCTCTCCCTGTTTGACCTCTTGTCCGGCCTCAACTGCAATTTCAGACATATGCCCGTAGGCAGTGGAATATCTGTCGCCGTGATCGATGAGCACGAAGTTTCCGTATGAGTCGCTGTACTCGGCGATCAAAACCGTGCCGCCGTCAGCAGCGATAATCTCCTCGCCGAACTTAGCTCCTATGTCCAATCCTGCATGCAGCCTCTCATAGTCCAGGATCGGATGTATTCTGTACCCATAGGGACTTGTCAGAAGCGTACAGGATGGGACCGGCCAGATAAACTGCGAATCGCTGTACACTCCTCTCAGCTCAGCATCCTGTTCATGAGCATATTGGAGGCTCATTTCGTCAAGATACTTTGCCATCTTGTCTTCTGAGGCAATGCTGATCTCATATTCTGCAATTGCACTTTCGGTATCCTCTTCCAGACTTATGATCAGCGCATCGGCTTCGGCTATTTGGCGCTCCAACCTGCCCTGTTCCGCATTCAAAACATCCAAATGTTCCTTATACTCATTCTTCACGCTCAAATATTCATTCCGGACACGCTCGGCCTCTTCTCTTGCAGCAATGTAATCATCGGCAAGCTTTTTATCACTTTCAACTATTACCTGCATATCCTCCATTGCAGAGATGAACTCACCGATGCTCGATGATGTCAGCAGCAAATCCAGAATGCTGTAATTTTCGTTTTCCTCCATGCTGCGGACCCTTGCCCGGAATTTTTCAAGCTGCTCAGTCTCTTTTTGCTTTGCGGCCTCGACCTCCTTTTCCTTCTGCTTAAGAATTGTATCGCATAGATCAATCTGATCCATAAGTAATTTGATTTGTTTCAGCGTGATCTGATTACGCTCATCCAGTGCGGCTTTCTGCTCCAGAGCGCTTGCATGGGATGCGCTGAGTTCACTGACTTTTTTCTCAATGTTATCCCTGCGAGTCTCTAAAACTTCTCGCTGCGCTTCAATATTTTCCAGTTCCTCCTGCGTGACCGCAAAGCATCGAATGGGGAGCAGGAAAAGCATCAGCGCTGCCGCAATGAACGGAGCGGTAAACAGCCTGAACACGTGCGCATATCTTGTCATGTGCTTCCCCCTAAATGAGCCGGGGAACACGGCGCTGGATGCTTTGCACTGAGGCGCAGTTTTAAGCGCTGCGCCCCGGCTCGAACTTGTCTGGGTAAACCTGCCTTAACAATACGCCCTTTGTAGACTGGCCCGTCTGCTTAGACGGCTTGTCTGCGATGCAAGCTGGAACTTTCTGAGGATCTCCAGCACTGCAAAGCACAGGCTTACGTATACTAACCAATCTGGGTCTGCGAGTGAACTCATGAGTTCTATTAAGACGTCCTTGTATTGCTGAGCGAAAACGAATGCCCGATCTGTGCCGGATGCGTTTTTCCCAAACTCCACATCTGTGCCGTCAAGCACAGCAATGGAGTAGTTAAACAGCTCTTCATAATGCTCGCTTAGATTTATGTTGTCTATCACTACCTCGCATATAAAGTCCGGCACCTCTCGCTCTACAAACAGTCTTAATATGAGGGATTCCTCTTTTGAAAGTTTGTATTTCATAATTCATACAGCTCTTGTCTGGCAGTTCACTTAGAAAACAACAGCTTCATCGGTTGAGCCCTTTCTCCGTAAACGTCATATTTTCTATCCACGGAGTTAACTCTCGATTTATCTGCGATCTCATTTGCGCAGGAATATACCGCCTCACCTCACCGTATATCTCAGGACTGTACTGAAAATAGGCTATGTAATCGCGCTTCTTCTCAAGCTTGCGCATGAAAACGCATTTCTCGCTTTCCCGGAGGCATCTCTTGGCAAAATAGATCCAAAATGTATTTTGTGTGTCGGGCGACGATGCGATACACATGGTACTTTCATTACGTGCTATGAGATTAATTTGTTGCCCTTAGATATATGCGACATTTTTGGTTAACTGTTCCCCAATATTGTACATTGTTTTTACTGTAACCTATATTTTTCTTAGTTTACTTTTCGAGACATAGTACATCGGGTCCAGTCCGTCTGGTCTTGGCTCCAGTGGCTTATATGCATACAAGAAGCCATCCTCATTATGAAAGAATCTGTACGCATTTTCATACGTGCCGCCCTCGGTTTTAAGCTCTCCGGAGCTGGTTTCGATTTTGTACGAAAGCTTTTCACCCAATACGGATTCACACAGCAACCCAGACTCATCGTAGTCATAGTCCTCCGCACTGATCGAATATGAGTACTTCGAGACGTAGCGGCTACCGTCGTCTCTGCAATAAGCAGACGCGCACAGATGCCTGTATGCGCGGAGCTTCCCTGCCTCATAATCGCACAGCGATGCGGAGTACATATTGATTTGGTCTAAAAAATAATTCAGTTTATACTCCACGGATATTTCGGCATTTTCTCGGTGAAAGACAAACTCCCTTGTGTACAGAGTTTTACTGCCGCCCTCCCATGTGGCGAAATAATCGACCATGATGATTTGCCGCGCTTCGTTCAAATAATAGATATAGTCATAGTTGACAGCCGGACGTCTCTTCAGGAGTCTGCCGCGGTTTGCATTACCTATGATCAAATCTTGTACGAGGCGAGGGCAGTAGTATCCCCTGTGGAAAGTCTCCCCACCTTTGGAGTATTCCGTATAGCAAGTCTCCGCCAATGCCTTTTTCAGAAGTTCATCATAGCTGTAAAGATACTTGTCATACAGGTCAAATAATCTTTGTTCCATATAGTCCATGCTCATGTATATTCACCTAACTTTGTATTGCTGAGCGAAAACGAATGCTCGGTCTGTGCCGGATGCGTTTTTCCCAAACTCCACATCTGTGCCGTCAAGCACAGCAATGGAGTAGTTAAACAGCTCTTCATAATGCTCGCTTAGATTTATGTTGTCTATCACTACCTCGCATATAAAGTCCGGCACCTCTCGCTCTACAAACAGTCTTAATATGAGGGATTCCTCTTTTGAAAGTTTGTATTTCATAATTCATACAGCTCTTGTCTGGCAGTTCACTTAGAAAACAACAGCTTCATCGGTTGAGCCCTTTCTCCGTAAACGTCATATTTTCTATCCACGGAGTTAACTCTCGATTTATCTGTGGTCTCATTTGCGCAGGAACATACCGTCTTACATCTTCGTAGATTTCTGGACTGTACTGGAAATAAGTTAGCTTAAGCTTTACCATCTGAGCATAGGAGAGGGTTAAAAATCTTGGTTATAGTGGCATATCCTACAACACGAGCGCCTTCTTGAATATTGATTTTTTTCCCAATCCAAAGGCAATGGGGATATACTTCCGGTGACAGAAATGTAATAGTTCCTGTTGCGGTGCCATTTGGTGGTACCGCATTCATTTTGTAGTAATGATGAACACCTGTAGTTAAATAGCTGTCAGTAATTAAATGAGCCGGTCTATAACCATCAACCGCTGGATTTGTTCTTGTACCATTAAATTTAAATATCACTTCAACATCAGGCGTTCTATTCACAGTATTTCCACCTCATTTCATAAATTTTATCATACCACTTATAGCTTGATTGAAAATATTGAGTTGCTCGCCATATACAGTCAAAGTGCCATGACGGAATATAGAGGTATCTACATTCTCTCCACAAAACTGGCTAAGCATATTAGTCGGGAGTTTTGCACGAACGATTATTTCTTGCCCCATCATTTTTCCAAATTGCCTTGTTTCAGACAAGTTAAACCCAAACTGTTTGCTTTCCATACCTCCTGGAGCCAAATTAAACTGTCCTGTGGCTTTTATATCTTGTGCTTCTGCATTTATGAGATTAGTTTTTGTTACTCAAGTGCGAGGCTGGAACCTCTTTTAAAAGAATTTTTTACAGAGATAACTCAACAGTCAAACATCAACAAACGTGAAACTGGATATGATTTTATCAATTTTCTTCAATTCAGCTGTTTCTTTTTCACTCTGGTATGTTGCAAACACAACTTCAGGATATTTTGCAATGACCCATAGCTTTATAAACCAACTATCAGGCAGCGTACCGGTGCCATACAGAACGGTTTTCCCTTTTTGGGTTCCGTCCAAAATGAGCGCATGCTTCAGCTTGACCTGATTTTCATCTAAAAACCTTTTGGCTATTATGCTGATGTGCTCATCCAAGGTTTCCTGCATTCCGGCTATTGAATGGTACGACAATGTCAGCGCCCCATCGCCATCAGCGTGACAGATTGACGTGACGCCATTGTTTTCTTCTGCTGTCCATCCGTCCGGAAGCTCACACGTCAAGTAATTTCTGAGTCTGACTATCATAGTGTTCTCACCTCGCAGGTTCGTCACGCAGTAGTACATGATCGCCGCCGAAATGCTCGGCTGCCAGCTTGCTGACCCTGCCATAGTCCTCTTTAGAAAGTTTGTATTTCATGGTTCAAAATAATATGTACCTCATGTTTCGGACATCCATGCTCTTATAACCGCATACGAGTCTAAATCCTCTCCCAGAAAAAATATGGTGTCTGGATATGCCTGCTCATCAAAGCTTGCGATGCCTGTACCGTTCCTTTTCAGTAATGAACGGCATTTACTAAGACCTCTTATTAGACAACTGCGGAACCGTGTTTCCCAAATGCCAAGTCTCTTAATTAAGGATTCATCATATTGGCCGGTACAAACATACACTCCATATTTATGATTAGTAAATGCTGTCTCTGCTGTCTCTGTGCCGTATACCTGGGCAATGCCTATACCTGTTATATTCTCTTTCTTGATCCTTTTTTTGAAAATAAAACCATGTGTGATCTCATCTACAGTTAAGAAAACTGGCCTGCACCGAAAATCAAATGTTATTATTGCACCGAGAGCTGACATTAATATAACTAAAATTATAATAGGTGAAAGCCCAAGTTCAATCCAATCAATTAATTGAGGCGAAGGAGGCAACAGAATGAAATCAGAACAAATAATGTAAAATGTGAGAGCACAGACAGGCAAGTATGCGCAGCTCAAAACCAGCCAGAATATTGAGGGAGAATAAATCATTTTTTTCATGCTACTAAAGCCTCCTGAAGTTATTCACTTTCATTGAAGCAAATTTTCTGCTTGTCCCCGAAAAGCGATGCCTGCAGTATTAAATCACTCTGAAATTAAACTAAATGCTGATACAAGCCGGTTAAAGTCGTCAATAACTACGTATTGTCCTTTTGCGAACTCAATACACTTTCCCTCACCATAAATGTCCCCAATAGCAAGTATTTTATTATCCGGATCATAATACTTCTTTTTGCAGAACTGCTCATAATCAGAATAGTATACGCCATCTGCATGCGGAAAATCAATCTCCACATATATACATCCAGCGGAAGCAGTAGGTTTTTTAAGTTTTGCAGTTTCACAGCTCAAAAAAACCTGATTTCCCAAGAAGTGTTCTAGTTTATACTTGTTCTCTGCAACAACTGATGTGGCAATTTCAAACGACCAATGGTACGGATAAACCGAAAAAGGACATATTGATGGTGACGGAACGTAAATCATTGAACCATCGCCTGTGATAACTGATTTCCCCTGTTTTATTTCATCACATGGCTCATATACAATACATATTTGCTTTTTCATTTTAACTCCTTAGCAAAAAATGACCAATTAGTCCCTAACAAAAGATATTACCATCTGATTTTCGGAGAAATTGATAGAGAGCGATATGTCGGACATTCCACGTTTTACCATGGAGCTTGCCGCATCGGCTATAGAGCGGATCAGCTCGTTCGGTATAACGCTGCTATTTACACTGGCTATAAATGCCCCCTCAAAATTGGCTGTCCCTGCCGAGCTGGAAGCATATACTATTCCCTTTTAAAAACCCATGACATAATTGAGAAGAATATCATGTTAATTATTATCAGGCAGATATGGGAAATAATCAAAATACCAGTAATGGACTTATCACAGCCAACAGCAATAAAGAGCACTGTATTAAGCAGCCCAAGAATTAAAAAGAAAAGAGAAACCAGCAGTTCAAAGTAAAGGTATCGTGGAATAACGCGCTGCTTTATGTGAAAAATGTTCCTCATCCACCTTTTTGGAGTGATGTAATGCTTTGGATAATACCGAGACCGAGGATTTATTCCGATTTCCTTTATCATTCCGACCGTCGAATTTCTGCAACTCACACAAGATAAAACTGTAGCTCCTAAGTAAAAGAAGATCAATACAAAATCCGCCATTAATTCTCACATCCTTACCAAGTTTTCCATGTGGGTGCATATGTGTTATTGCGTGAACTGATCATTGCTGCAATCACTTTTGGGCATACTTTATGCCTCGGACATCCACTTTTTTATGACCGCATACAAGTCTAAATCCGCTCCCAGATAAAATATGGTGTCTGGATATAATTGCTCATTACTGCTTGTGTCTGTGCCTTTCCGTTTCAGTGATAAGTGGCATTTACTAAGTCCTTTAATTAGCTCACTGTGGAACAGTGCTTCCCAAATGCCGATTCTCTTAATTAAGGATTCATCACATTGGCCAGTACAAATGTACACTCCATATTTGTGATTATTATAGATTGACTCTGCTGTCTTTGTGCCGTATATCTGGGCAATGCCTATACCTGTTATATCTTCTTTCTTGATTCTTTTCCTAAAAATAAAACCACGTGTGATCTCATTTTCGGTTAAGAAAACGGGCCTGCACCAAAAGTCAAATGCTATTATTGCGCAAATAGCCCATATTATTAGAACTAAAATAATAACAAATGAAATCACAGATCCAATCAACTCGAATAATTGAAATGAATGAGGTATTAGAGTGAATTTGGTACAAACAGTGCACAATATGAAAATAGAAAAAGCCAAAGACGCACAGCTCGAAACCAGCCAAATTATTGAGGGAGGATAAATCATTTTTCTCATAAGCCTGAATTTATTCATTTTCTGAACAGCCTCTTTTCAGAGCCCAATTTATGCCCGCACCAAGGACAGTAATCTATTTTTATATACGATTAACCGCCATCATGGATGATAATGCCATAGTTTCCCGTTGTTTCATCATGTAATATCAACCAGTCCGGGCATTCAAAAGGACTGCTGTGAACCGGACAGTGGTTGCTTGAATGATATCTCATTGCGTCGCAGCAAGTTTTGCCTTTCATTTTATCACCTGCTCAATTTAATTGAATCTCATATCCGGCCGGATTTTCTTTCAGCTGCACCAAACGGTTGCAGAAGTTCATTAACAAACCGTACTCTGTATTGACGAAAAAGCAGCTGTGATGTTCCGCATGGCTCCCGCCGTCGTCTATTTCCGCAAACACTTCTACGGCGATATGCCCGAGCGTATCTTTCTTTAAAAACCGCAGAGATACGCAGGCGACCGAGCCGTCCTCGGAGCCGATGCTTGTCCATGAACTCGTTTCATCGTTATCTTTGCTGTAAAGGAACTGCCTGATTTTGCAGATCAATTCATTGATCGAATCATCTGAGACATATATGCTTGATATAACGGACGCGGCAGAAGAAGTGCATGTGACTCGCAGTTCTATCAGGCAGTCGTCCTCCCATACTTTGCTGAATATAATATTATCCTCCACGGCATATCACCCCTTGCTGCTGTCATTATAGTATATTCCCGAAACTCTTTCAAGCGCGGCGAACTAATGCTGCACGTGCTCCGCTGACGCAGACGCTGCCTGTCCCAGCTTGGATATGATCGAATTATAGAATGCTGAAACTGTAAAACGGAACATCAGATACGAGACCAGATTTGCAAAAAGACAAACAAGAATTACGGCAAGCGCATAGATCGGAGCACATTTTCCCGCGGCGGCGAGGGCAGAAACAGCAACCGCAAAGAGCAGCAGAAAAGAATTGATCAGTATGCCTGCAAGTTTAGCCGATCTGCATTGGGTAAAGTCAAAGCCGATCTGCGATTTTCCGTTGTCCTCACGGACAGTGATGTGAGTGTCAGGCACAAACGAATTGTGATAAAGCGAGAATGTCCATACAGGGGTGCACACAAAAGCTGCATATGCCCCGTCGGTTTCGGTTTTATCGATTTTGTAAGTGCCCCACGTCTGCTCTTCACTTATGACCTTTTCAATAAGCGCCACGGCTTCCGAAGCACCGGCTTGCAGACAGCACGATTTATGTATTGCTTTGGCCATGTTTATTCCCTCCAATAGAGAAAGACGTTATAGAATGTCCATTTTGGTTCTTCCGTCGTTTTCGTCTGTGATCAGCGTAGTTTCTGAAAAACCTTTCCTGCGCGCGTTATCGAACAGGCTTCTGGTGATGCGCTCGTCTTTAGAGAAAATTTCTACGGATTCACAGTCATATATCAGCACCAGCAGCAGGCAGCTGCTTTTGATAAATTCATCATATGTATGAATATCCGCATACGGCTCTTCTTCGGAGTACGCCTGAAGCTTCAGAAAAATCACAAGATGCGGCAGTTTGATCTGCTCATAGAAATCCTGCCCGGAGTAATACTCTTCCTTAAAAAAATCTTTGTAATGCGGAACCGACCAGACCTCATTCTGGCTTTCCACGTTATACCAGAAAAGCGTTTGGACATTGATCCCATCAAGGATCTCCTGCAAGATATCGTTTCTCCCCTGCGGGACTCTGAATGATACTCCTCTTATATTCATTGCCGACTGACCTCCCAACCACGTGTGTCCCTGCTGACTGATGGCAGCTTCATCGGTTGATCCTCTTCTCCGTGAACGTCATGTTCTCTATCCATGGAGCAAGTATCATATCGAACCATCTATATCCATTATAGTATATTTTCGAAACTCTTTCAAGCTGAACAACAAGGCGTGAACGGTATGCCGCTCACGCCTTGTTGTTCAGTAAATTCTATTCTGTTCAGAACCTTTGCCCGCGTCAGCAGAGCTGGGAGCCGGCGGGGACGGAGTCGTCAAGGATCATAAGGTGCAGCTCCTCCTTGCCGTCTATCTCGCGCACGGCGGAGAGCAGCATACCGTTGGACTCAAGACCCATCATCTTGCGCGGCGGCAGGTTCAGGATGGCGACGACGGTCTTGCCGACGAGCTGCTCCGGTTCATAGAACTTGCGGATACCGGAGAGAATCTGGCGGGGAGTGCCGCTGCCGTCATCGAGGGAGAACTTCAGAAGCTTATCGGACTTCTTGACGGTCTCGCAGGAGAGGACCTTGCACACGCGCATGTCGCACTTGGCAAAGTCGTCGATCGTCACATCGGGCAGCACGGGGGGAGCCTTCGGCTCATCCTTCTTGCCCTCGGCCTTCTCAAGCTCTTCGAGAGCCTTGGCCATGTCGATGCGCGGGAAGAGCGTCTCGCCCTTGCAGACCTTCGTGCCTGCCGGGAGCGCGCCGTAGACCGCGGCGCTGTCCCAGCTGCGGCTGGCCTCGTCCGCGCCGATCTGCGCAAAAGCCTTATCGCAGCTCTCGGGCATGAAGGGGCTGAGAAGGATCAGCGCGACGCGCAGCGCCTCAAGCAGGTTATACATGACCGCGGCAAGGCGAGCCTTCTTGCTCTCGTCCTTTGCGAGCACCCAGGGGGCGGTCTCATCGATGTACTTGTTCGCGCGCTGGATGAGCCTGAAGACTTCTTCAAGCGCGAGGTGCAGCTGGAACTCGTCCATCTGCGCGGCGTACTTATCGCGCACGGACTTTATCATACCGACAAGCTCGTCATCCATCGCGTCGGCTTTGCGCTCCGCGGGGACGCTGCCGCCGAAATACTTCTCGACCATGGCCGTGGTGCGGCTGACGAGGTTGCCGAGGTCGTTTGCGAGGTCGGTATTGATGGTGCTGATGAGCAGCTCATTGGAGAAGTTGCCGTCGGAGCCGAAGGGGAAGGTGCGCAGCAGAAAGAAGCGCAGCGCATCGACGCCGAACATATCCGCCAGCACATAGGGATCGACGACGTTGCCCTTGGATTTGGACATCTTGCCGCCGTCAATGACAAGCCAGCCGTGGCCGTATACGCGCTTGGGCAGGGGCAGTTCCATGCTCATGAGCATTGCCGGCCAGATGATGGAGTGGAAGCGGACGATCTCCTTGCCGACGATGTGCACGTCTGCCGGCCAGTACTTGTCGAAATCGTCATACTTGTCGTTGAGCAGTCCGAGCGCGGTGCAGTAGTTGAAGAGCGCATCGACCCAGACGTATACGACGTGACCCGGATCAAAGTCCACAGGCACGCCCCAGTTGAAGCTCGTGCGGGAGACGCAGAGGTCTTCAAGGCCGGGCTTGATGAAGTTATTTATCATCTCATTGACGCGGGACGGGGGAGTGAGGAAAGTGCCGCTCTCAAGCAGCTCCTGCACGGGCTTTGCGTACTTGGAGAGACGGAAGAAGTAGGCTTCCTCCTCGGCGTCGTGGACCTCGCGGCCGCAGTCGGGGCATCTGCCGTCCTTGAGCTGGCTCTCGGTCCAGAAGCTCTCGCAGGGAGTGCAGTACTTGCCCTTGTATGCGCCCTTATATATATCGCCCTTGTCATACATCTTCTTGAAGATGCGCTGTATGGACTTTACGTGATAATCGTCGGTGGTGCGGATGAAGCGGTCGTTTGAAATGTTCATCAGCTTCCACAAATCCTTGATGCCGCCCTTGCCGTCGACGATGTTGTCAACGAACTGCTGAGGCGTGACGCCCGCGGCCTTGGCCTTTTCTTCGATCTTCTGGCCGTGCTCGTCGGTGCCGGTGAGGAACATCACGTCGAAGCCTGCGAGCCTTTTGTAGCGGGCGATGGCGTCGGTCGCGACGGTGCAGTAGGCATGGCCTATGTGCAGCTTATCGGACGGGTAGTAGATGGGTGTGGTGATATAGAATTTTTTCTTTTCCATGCTCTCTTCTCCTGTATTGTATGTGCGGCCGGTCAGCCTGCACGGTATAACTGTTCAAGCGCGTCGATGTAATCGTCCTCATTGAGCTTTTCCGCAGGCCATGCGATGTCCTCGGTGTGCAGATAGTACACGCCGCCGGGCTCTGCCGTCTCATAGAGGAAGTTGCCGTCCGCGTCACTCACGGTGCGGTAGCCGTAGACGGTGTAGCCGATGAGGGTGTCGGTATAGGTCTCGTCATAGACGGGGGTCGAGGTGTGCCGGAGTGTGACCTGAGTGCCGTCAACGTCGGTGCCCCATATCTCGATGGTCAGGGACTTTGCGTCATTGTCGCAGTAGGCGACTATTTTCACCGGGTAGTCCCGGTTGTTGGAGAATTTATAATCGGGCTTGCCCCAGCTGACGGTCGCGTCAAGGCCGTAGTCGAGGTAGTCCACCTTGAAATAGTGGTTCGTGCGCGAGACGGTCTTGAGGTTTGCGAACATCACGGCGCAGTAGAGCGTTGAGGAGACCTGACAGATACCGCCGCCGATGGCCTCGACGACCTGCCCGTCGTTATATGCGCCGGCGCTCTTGTAGCCGGCCTCTTCGGTGCGCTCGCCGAGAGCTTCGTTATACGAGAAGACCTCGCCGGGCAGCAGCACCATGCCGTTGAGAGTGTCAGCGGCAAGATTGATGTTGTTGATGCGGTTTGACGTGCTCCATGTATAGAGCGTCGTCTGCGAACCGAGCCTGTCACGGAAGAGTGCCGCGCGCAGCTCCTCGGCGGTATATTCCGGATAGCTTATTTCGAGCGGGATCTTTACCTCTTCGGCAAGCCCGGCATTCTCCCAGAGCTTGCGCGCAGTGTCGGTATTGAAGCTGCAGCCGACTACCTCGTCGACAACATCGAAGGTGTCGGTATAATACGCGTTCACCGGCTCGACGGCAAGCTCCTTATACATCGCCTGAAAGTCCGGTTCCTTGAGCGGAGTCTTGAGCGTTGAAAAGCTCAGCTCCTCCTGCCCCGCGAGCAGCGCTGCCGAGATGGCGTTATAAAGCCCCTCGCGGTCAAGCTCTATCTCACCTGCGCCCTTCACGAGCGTCAGCGTTTTCTTTTCCTTATCGAGCTTATAGCCCTTGTCAGCGGTGAGGAGCTTAAGCTGCTCGAGAGCGCCGTCAATGCGGTTATTGAGATAATCGGCGTTTACGGTTTTTTCAAGCGCGTCGACATCCACGGGCAGCGCGCAGCAGAGAAAGTACCTGAAAAGGTTTCCGAACAGTCCCTGAGTACGGCCGTAGCTATAAGCGGCGTCGGCAGCCTGCTCGCGGCTGAGCTTCATGCCCGCCGTGACGTAGTCGACCTTGAAGCTGACCTTTGCGGGCAGCGTCACGACGAGGGTCTTGTCAACGATATCGTCCCAGCCCTGCTTATCGAGCGCGGCAAGGGTCTGTTCCTTTGTCATGCCGCCGACATCGATGCCGTTTATGCGAACGTTCGGGTAGTTCGTGTCGCTGCCGGTCACGATGTAGCCGCCGATGGCCGCGGCGGATATGAGGAGCACGAAGACCGAGGCGAACACTATCGCCGCGATCTTTATGTGCTTTGCGCGCGCGGCTTTCTGCGCTTTCTCCTCGGCGGTGAGGGGCGGCTTTTCCTTTGCCTTGCGCCGCACCTCAGCAGCCTGCTTTTTCTCTTCGGCAGCCTGCTTCTTTTCCTCGATGCGCGCCTGCTTCTTCTCCTCGGCGGCGCGGAGCTTCTCGGCTTTTTCCTCGGCTTCGAGCCGTTCGCGCCGCTGTGCGCGCGTCTCGGCGCCGGGCGCCTTTTCGGAGCCGTCAGGCGTGAAATTGTTGTTCCTGTCTGTCAAATCGTTGACCTCACTGGTTCATCTTCTGCTCGTAAAGCTCGGCGAAAAGCTCCTCCTCGCCCTTGGGCAGACTGATCTTGTATGCCGCGCGGTCCGCGTCCTGTATCCACGGGGTATTGTCTATGCGGCCGCTGGCCTGCGTCTCAAGCATGATGCCGATAAGCGTGTTTGAAATGAGGAAGCCCGGTACGGTGAAGTGCCAGCGATCCTCCGTCAGCTCGACCCAGCCCTTTTCCTTGAAGGCTTGAAGCACCTTGAGGATCGGCTTCCAGTCGCACTGGCAGCGCAGGCGGTAATCATGTTCGGATATCCCGCGAGAGGTGCGCATGCCGAGCATGACATATTCGACCGCACGCTCGAGCGGGTCTATCTGCTCATACTCGTCGACTATGCTGATCTTCTTATGCACGCCGTAGATATACTGCTTGAGATCCTTGACGAAGCTGTAGCGTACATTGCCGATGCAGCTGTGCGCGCCGGGGCCGAAGCTCATATAATCGTCCATGTTCCAGTATTTCAGATTGTGTCTGGACTCATAGCCGGGAGCGGCGAAGTTGGATATCTCATACTGCTTGTAGCCGTAGCGCTCGAGCATCTCGGCGGCGTAGGAATACATGTCCGCCTGAGCGTCGTCATCCGGGAGGATGGAGGAGCCGTAATACTCCTTGTACATCCGAGTGCCCGGCTCGAGCTTCAGCCCGTAGCAGGATATATGCTCCGGGTGCATCTCGACGATCTTTGAAAGCGTCTCTGCCCAGTCGCTCTTTGTCTGGCTCGGCAGACCGTACATAAGGTCGACGCTTATGTTGTCAAATCCCGCCTTGCGTGCGTCAGCAAAGGCTTTCTGTGCCTGCAGGAAGTTGTGCCGGCGGCCTATGAGCTTGAGCAGATTATTGTCCGAAGCCTGAATGCCTATGGACAGGCGGTTCACGCCTTCGGCACGCAGGAGCTTGAGCGCGGTGAGGCTGATGCTGTCAGGATTGCACTCGACAGTGACCTCGGAATCGAGACGGACATTGCCGTTGAGCTTGAGCGTGTCGAATATCTCGACGATCCTGTCCGCCCCGTAGTAGCTGGGAGTACCGCCGCCGAAGTATATCGAGTCGACCTCATAGTTCTTTATCGAATGCGAGGACTCATCAATATGATCGAGCAGCGCCTCCTGATAGTCCGGCATGATGTAGTCGCAGCCCTGAAGCGAATAGAAGTCGCAGTAGCTGCACTTGCTGGCGCAGAACGGTATATGGATGTATATTCCCAGCCGTTTTTTCATAGAAGATATTTCTCCGGATAAAAATTAGAACAGTTCGCTGACCTGAGAAGCGAAAGCTGCAGGGTCCTCGATCTCCGCACCGGAGACCATTTCGGCAAGACGCGCGAGGATGAGGGACATGGTCTTGGCCTTCTCCTTATCGCCCGCTTCCCACGCGGCCTTGAGCGCCTGAAAGGCGTGATGCTCGCCGTTGAGCTCGAGCACGCGCGTTGCGCGCACCTTGCGCATCTCCTCACTGGGGCCGTGGCGGAAGTACTTCTCCATCTCCAGCGTGACGCCGCCCTCAGTGGTCAGGCAGCAGGGCTGATTGGTGAGCTTTCTCGAGAGCTTAACGCTCGCGACAGCGTCGCCGACGGACTCCTTGACGAAGTCGAGCAGCTCCTTATTTTCAACATCGCGCTCCTCGGCGGCTTTCTTCTCGTCCTCGGTCTCAAAGCCGAGGTCGTCAGTCACGACGTTGCAGAAGAGCTTGCCGTCCTGATCGTGCAGGCACTCGAGCACCATCTCGTCGAGCGGGCTCGTGAGATAGATAAGCTCATAGCCGCGCGCCTTGACCTCCTCGCACTGGGGCAGGCTCATGGCATGCTTGAGAGAGTCGGAGCTTGCGTAGTATATAGCCTCCTGGCTCTCGGGCATTTTCTCGACATACTCCTTGAGCGTCACCTGATGCTCATCGGAGGTGTAGAATATCAGCAGGTCGCGCAGCAGATCCTTATAGCGGCCGTACTCGTCGCACACGCCGCACTTGAGGTGCACGCCGAAGTTACGGAAGAACTCCTCGTACTTGGGCCGGTCGTCGCGCATGAGCTTTTCAAGCTCGCCCTTGATGCGCTTTTCAAGGTTCTGGCCGATGACGCGCAGCTGCCTGTCATGCTGCAGAAGCTCGCGCGAAATGTTCAGCGAGAGATCGGGAGAGTCGACAACGCCCTTGACGAACTCAAAATAATCATGGACGAGCTTGTCGCACTTCTCCATTATCATGACGCCGTTGGAGTAGAGAGTTATCCCACCCTTATTGTCGCCGGTAAATGCGTTTTCATTCTCTTCACCGGGGACAAACAGCATCGCCTTGTAGCTCACCGCACCCTCGGCGTTGATGCGCACGAGCGCGCAGGGATCCTTACGGTCGCGGTTTTTCTCCTTGTACCATGCGATGCAGTCATCATCCGTGACCTCGCTCTTGCTGCGCTGCCAGATGGGGATCATGCTGTTGACGGTCTCGTTTTCGGTGACCATGCGGTAATCGTACTTGGGATTGCCGTTGTCGTCTTTTTCGCCGGTCTCGAAGCTCTCGCGGTGCTCAACGTCCATCTTGATCGGCCAGCGGACATAGTCGGAATACTTCTTTATAAGCGCCTTGAGCTTCCAGACCTCGAGGAAGGTGCCGTATATCTCCTCCTCGGTGTCGGGCTTTATGTGCATGATAACGTCGGTGCCGACGCTCTCCTTCTCGCAGGGGGTGACGGTGTAGCCGTCAGCGCCGCGGCTCTCCCACTTGACGCCCATGTCCTCGCCGTACTTGCGGGTGATGACGGTGACCTCGTCCGCGACCATAAAGGCCGAATAGAAGCCGACGCCGAACTGACCGATAATGGACAGATCCTCACCCTCGGCCTGATCCTTGTCCATCTCGCCCTTGAACTTGAGCGAGCCGCTCTTCGCGATGACGCCGAGGTTATTCTCGCATTCCTCCATCGTCATGCCGATGCCGTTGTCGCGTACGGTCAGGGTGCGCGCTTCCTTATCGGGGATGATGTCGATCTTATAATCCGCACGGCTCATGCCGACGTTCGTATCCGTCAGGGACAGGTAGCACAGCTTGTCTATCGCGTCGGACGCGTTGGAGATGATCTCACGCAGGAAGATCTCACGGTTGGTGTATATGGAATTGATCATCAGATCGAGCAGACGCTTGGATTCCGCCTTGAATTGTTTCTTACTCATATGTCTATGCCTCCAAAGTTATGAAGTAATTATTTCAGTAAATATATAGTATAGCACAAAAGTCAGGAATTTCAATATTTTGGGACGGGGTAAGCGCGTAATTTACACTTATATAAAATTTGGACGGGGCAGCGGCTGCGCCCCGTCCGAACATTAAGGCTTATTTCTTTTCGTGCTTGCCCTTGTAAGCGCCCGGCATTGAGGGCAGATTGAGCTTGAAGCGCTGGGGCGACGCACTTTCCGCCTTTGCGTGGCTCCCGCCTCTGGATGCGCCACCGCGGCGGGGTGCGCTCTCGGACTCGCCGTAATCGTCCGCTTCGTCATCCCGCGTCTCGAACGCGGGGCCGCGGCGGTTGCGTATCGTCTCAGGTGTGAGCGGAGCCTTCTTTGCAGGTGCGGGAGCTTTTTCGGGGGCCGCGCCGATGAAGGGAATGTCGAAGGGCAGGACCTCGCGGATATCAAAATCCAGCACCAGCTCCGCAATGGGCATAGAATCGCGCCTGTCCTCAAGGAAGCGGAAAATGAAGCGGGTGATGACCCATGCGATGAAGCCCGAGGCCACGCCGATTATTGCCGCGACGAGAACGTCGGACGGGTAGTGCGCCATGAGATAGTTCCTGGATATGGCCATGAGCAGCACGATGACCACCGAGGGGACGACGAGCTTTTTGCCTTTCATCAGGCTCAGCGCCGTCATGCCCGCGGCGCAGGCTGTGACATGCCCCGAGGGGAAAGAGTACCCATCCTCAAACGGGGAGCCGACATACACCCACCACTCGCGGAACTGCTCGACTGTCTCAAACGGCCGCGGGCGGGCGATGCTGTCCTTGAGGATTATGTTCGTGATGAGTGCGCCGCAGCATACCGCGCCGAACACGCACACGCCGGTGTCACGCTCGCTTGAAAAGCACATGAATATCAGCGCCAGCAGGAAGAAGATTATACCCTTTTCACCAAGGAAGGTGATGACCTTCATAAGCGGGGTGAGTACGGCGCCGAGGGCGGTCGCCAGAGAATGCATAAGGGAGAGAATGACGTTATCATAGCCGGAGAAAAATTCATTCAGCCACAGAGCGGCGGAGGTCATTGCCATGCGCGTGATCCTTCTTTCTTTGGGAGTCTGCTTTATTATACCCATATATGGCGAATATGGCAAGAAATTTAATCATTTGTTCCTAAGTGTTAAAAAAGCGTTTACTTGACAGCACGACAGTCAGAGCATTATTATATAACTATAAAGCCTATATCCACCGAAAGGAGAAAAGAACATGAAATCAGAGGTTTATTTTTCCAAGACTATCAGTCCCGAAAAGATAATAGAACTCATCGAGCTGTCCGGAAAGAAGCTCCCCGGCAGCATCGCTGTCAAGGTACACTCCGGCGAGGTCGGCAATCAGAACTTCCTCCGCCCGGAATTCTGGAAGCCCGTCGTCGACCATGTCGGCGGAACGATCGTCGAGTGCAACACCGCCTACGAGGGCGGCCGCAACACCACCGAGCACCACTGGAAGACCATGGAGCTGCACGGCTGGAGCCATTATTTCGACGTTGATATAATGGATGCGGAAGGCCCCGACAAGGTGCTCGATATCCCCGACGGCAGGAAGATCAAGAAAAACTATGTCGGCAAGAACATCGACAAGTATGATTCGATGCTCGTCCTCTCCCACTTCAAGGGTCATCCCATGGGCGGCTACGGCGGAGCGCTCAAGCAGCTGTCGATAGGCGTTGCTTCCTCCTACGGCAAGAAGTATATCCACGGCGTGGGCGATACTGAAAACTTCAGGCATGCCGACCATGACTCTTTCCTTGAGTCGATGGCGGACGCCGCGTCCTCCGTCGTGAAGCACTTCGGCGGAAACGCCCTGTATGTGAACGTCATGAAGAACATGTCCGTCGACTGCGACTGCTGCGCTGTGGCTGAGGATCCCTGCATAAAGGACATGGGCGTGCTCGTCTCGACCGACCCCGTCGCGATTGATCAGGCCTGCCTTGACCTCGTCTATGCTTCCGACGACCCCGGCAAGGCGCACTTCGTAGAGCGCGTGGAATCCAGAAACGGCGTACACACCATCGAAGCCGCGGCGGAGCTGGGCATCGGCAGCCGCGAATATGAGCTTGTCACCGTCGAATAAAAGTTGACGGGAAAGCGAAAAAATAGTAATATATATTGATAGGCTTATTAAGCCTGTTAAAGTGAAACGATGCGGGAGGGGAGCGCTGTGGCTCAGATAAATTCATCGGGGCAGAGCGTTCCCCACGCCTGCGTGATATGCGCGCCGACGCCTGAGCGCGCGCTCAGCGAGGCGGAGAAGCTTGCCGCCGCGGCTGTGTGCAGCGGTGCTGGGGCGCGCCCCTGCGGCAAATGCAGGGACTGCCGCAAGGCTGCCGAGCATGTCCACCCGGACATCATCACGGTCAGCCGCCTCCTTGACGACAAGGGACGCCCGAAGCGCGAGATCGGCGTCGACCAGATACGTGATGTGATAGCCGATGCGCAGGTGCTGCCGAACGAGGCTGCGCGCAAGGTGTATATCATCGACCGCGCGGAGACGATGAACGCCGCCGCGCAGAACGCCGCACTGAAACTCTTGGAGGAGCCGCCCGCGGGGGCGGTGTTCCTGCTGTGCACGACGAATGCCATGCAGCTTCTGCCGACTGTGCGCTCCCGCTGCGCGGAGGTCATCTGCCAAGGGCAGGAGCAGGAGACGGACAGCGAGCTGCGTTCGCTCGCGGCGGATTATCTCAAGGCTGTCGCCGAGGGAAACCGCGCAAAGCTGCTGCGCTGGTGCGCTGCAAACGAGGGTATGGACGGCCGCGCCGCTGTAGATTTTATCGACTGCGTGCGCTCTCTCGTTGCGGATATGCTCTGCTCCCGGCAGAAGGCGCGCGGCATGGAGCGCGCGGAGCTGATGGAGCTTCACAAATTATTGGATGAATGCGCCGCGAGACTTAAGGTCAACGCCGGTGTTAAGCATATATTTGGCCTGCTGGCTGTAGATTCGATCCCGGCAGGACGGAAACAGAGGAAAAACAATTGATAGATGTCGTAAGCGTAAAATTCAAAAACCGGGGCAAGTGCTATTTCTTTTCCCCGAACGGACACACGGTGAACAGCGGGGATAAGGTCGTCGTCGAGACCTCAAAGGGGCTTGAGCTTGCCGACTGCTGCCGCGGAGTACACGCCGTGCCGGACAACGCCGTTGTGCAGCCGCTGCGCCCGGTGGTGCGCGTCGCCACAGCGGACGACCTGCGCGTTGCCAAGCTCAATGAACAGCGCGAAAAGGAAGCCTTTGAGATATGCCAGAAGAAGATCGCCGAGCACGGGCTCGATATGAAGCTCGTTGACGTCGAGTGCAACTTCGAGGGCACGAAGACCATGTTCTTCTTCACCTCCGACGGGCGCGTTGACTTCCGCGAGCTCGTAAAGGATCTCGCGAGCGTCTTCCGCAACCGCATCGAGCTGCGCCAGATAGGCGTCAGGGATGAAGCGAAGATGATAGGCGGCATAGGCATGTGCGGCCGTCCCTACTGCTGCAGCCAGTTCCTTGACGACTTCCAGCCCGTGTCAACGAAAATGGCAAAGGTACAGTCGCTCTCTCTCAACCCAACCAAGATATCCGGCAGCTGCGGCAGGCTCATGTGCTGCCTGCGCTATGAGCAGGAGGCGTATGAGGATCTTATAAAGAAAGTGCCGAAGCAGGGCGCGTTTGTCGAGACGAAGGACGGCTACGGCACTGCCGTGCAGGTAAATCTCCTGCGCCAGACGGTCAAGGTCAAGCTCGATGACGATGGGGATGATTCCCTGCGTCTCTATAAGCCGAACGAGCTGTGTGCCGTGCCCGGCGGCCGCCCGAAGGACGGGGAGAAGCCGGTGTCGGTGCTCAACTATGTTCCCGAACCGGAGGAAGAGACCGAGGAAGAGGATCCTTGGGCGATGCCTGTGCTGCTCGTTTCCGAGGAGACGGGGCGCGAGGAGACTGCTGAAGCGCGCGAGGAGCGCCGCGGCGGCGGGAACCGCAGAGGACGCGGCCGTCAGAGAAAGCCGCGCCAGCCGAGGGAGGAGACTCCGGGCAAGGCGGAGGTAAAGGTCGAGGTCAAGGCAGAGCCGAAGGGCGAGGGCGGACGCGACGGAAAGAACCGCCATCCGCGCCGCGGCGGAAACGGTAAGCCCAACACCGTGCGCGTCGAAGCAAAGCCCGCGGCACAGCAGGGCGCGCAGCCGAAGAAGGAAAGAAACGCATCGGCACCCGCCGCAAAGGACGGCGCGGCGCAGCCCAAGCCCAATAATCAGAAGAACCGCCGAGGCTACCGCGGATATCACGGCAAGCCCAGACCGAAAACCGGCACCCCCGGCGACAAGCCGCAGAGCTGAATAATAGAAAAATAATGGCGCGCTGCATAATTGCAGCGCGCCTATTTTGATATATCCTGTCGAATTTATTTACCCAAACACCAGCTGCGTGAGCAGCATGTACACGGCGGTGCCGAGGATGATAGTGAGGATCATGTTCTTCTTCCAGAGGTGTACTCCCGCGGTGACGGCGATCGCGATAAGCTCCGGCAGCCCGTGCGCACCGGATGCAAGGTTCACATCCTTGAGACTGTACACTACCAGCAACCCTATGACGGCGGGTGGGATGAGCGGGGTCAGCTCGTCGATGAGTTTGGGATGCCCCTTGCGGAACAGCAGCGGCGGGAGCGCGCGGGTGATGAGTGTACCGAGCGCGAGCGCAAGTATCGTTATAAGCGTCTGGACAGGCGTCATTGTCATTCGAGCTTCCTCCTTACTGCGATGAGCACCGCGATTATCATCAGCATCGCCGGGATGACGACGTTCCCCGCACCGAATATGACGAGCGAGAGCAGCGTGCACACAAGGCCGATCACTCCGCTCACACGCGAGACCTTGTCATGCAGCAGGTCGAGAAAAAGCGCCACGTACATCGCCGTCAGCGCAAAGTCGAGCCCCGCGGTGCTGAAGGTGATGAGCGTACCGATAAGCCCGCCGACGAGCGTACCGAGCACCCAATATGAATAGTTGAGCGCGAACATCGCAAAATAGAAGCGTCCAGTGTCGAGCCCGTCGGGCGTCTCCAACGTCGAGGCGAGGGCAAAGCTCTCATCGGACAGCGCGAAATACAGAAACGGCTTGAACGGCCCTGCGACGGCAAAGCGGTTGAGCACACCTATGCTGCAGAAGATATAGCGCGCGTTTATCGTGATGCTGAATATGAGCGCCGCGAGCGGATCGAACGTGCCCGCAAAAAGAATGACGGCGGCATACTGCATGCTGCCGCTGAAAGCGAGCGCACTCGTCAGCGTAGACCACAGCGGTCCATAGCCCTTGCTCTGCATCAGCACGCCGTAAGCCGCGGACAGCACCAGGTAGCCTGTCATCACCGGGACGGTGTATGGAAACGCTGCTTTTATGGTGCGTCCCCATCCTGCTTTCGTGTTCAAAGGCTCCACCTCACAATTCCGATTGATTTGATAGGCATGACGGGGAGTAATATACAACCGCCCGGCGTCTTTGTCAACCGGTTTACAGCGCGTAATAAAGCATTTATATAGGTAAAAGATTAGACAAAAGATATTGACAGGGGAAATTCGCGGTGTTATGATATCCGCGTCTAAAGGCTGAGACGGAGAAGACGGGCACAGAACACGTACAGAGAGGGCAGCCGCAGGCTGTAAGCCGCCCCGGATATGTGCCGCAGCCACCACTCCCGAGCCGGAGAGCCGAAACGCAGGCTGTAAGCTCTCCCGCGAAACGCGCGTTACAGCGTCTTTTGAGTTAAAAATCAAGGTGGAACCGTGCCTTTCGGGCACCCTTGGCGCTGCGCCGGGGGTGTTTTTTTGCTTTCCCCGGCAGGTGATATTTATGATGGAGGACAAGATCATGGACGAAAACGAAAACAAGTTCAGCTTTGAAAATCCGGAGTACCGCCACACCTATTGGCACACCTGCTCCCATGTTCTGGCTCAGGCTGTCAAGCGCCTCTACCCCGAGGTAAAGCTTGCCATCGGCCCGGCTATCGAGAACGGCTTCTACTACGATATGGATTCTCCCTTCCCCTTCACCCCGGAGATAATGGAGAAGATCGAAGCCGAGATGCGCAAAATATGCAAGGAGAAGCTCAAGCTCGAGCGCTTCGAGCTGCCCCGCGCCGAGGCTATAAAGTTCATGGAAGAGAAGAACGAGCCCTATAAGGTCGAGCTTATCAACGACCTGCCCGAGGATTCCGTCATCAGCTTCTACCGTCAGGGCGAGTTCACTGATCTCTGCGCAGGCCCGCATCTGGATTCCACCGGCCGCATCAAGGGCAACGCCATCAAGCTCACCGCCTGCAACGCCGCCTATTGGCGCGGCGACTCCAGCCGTCAGACCCTCCAGCGCATCTACGGCATCGCCTTCCCGAAGAAGGACGAGCTTGACGAGTACCTCGCCCGCATCGAGGAAGCCAAGCGCCGCGACCACCGCAAGCTCGGCCGCGAACTCGGCCTATTCGCCTTCCGCGACGAGGCCCCCGGCTTCCCGTTCTACCTGCCCAAGGGCATGGTGCTCAAGAACACCCTGATCGACTACTGGCGCGAGGTACACAAGAAGTGGGAGTATGTCGAGATACAGACCCCGCAGATCATGCGCCGCACCCTGTGGGAGACCTCCGGTCACTGGGATCACTATAAGGACAATATGTACACCACCGTCATCGACGGCGAGGACTTTGCCATCAAGCCCATGAACTGCCCCGGCAGCATTCTGGTCTATGAGCTCGAGCCGCACTCCTATAAGGAGCTGCCCCTCCGCTTCGGCGAGCTCGGCCTTGTCCACCGCCACGAGCTCTCCGGTGCGCTGCACGGTATGTTCCGCGTCCGCTGCTTCACTCAGGACGACGCGCATATCCTCCTCGCTCCCGAGCAGATCAAGGACGAGGTCATCCGCATCGCGAAGCTCTTTGACGAGGTCTATTCTCTCTTCGGTCTGCCCTACAAGATAGAGCTGTCCACCATGCCTGAGGATCACATCGGCTCCGTCGAGGATTGGGACATCGCCACCTCCGCGCTTGCCGATGCCATCACCAGCATCGGCAAGGAATACACCGTCAACCCCGGCGACGGCGCCTTCTACGGCCCGAAGCTCGACTTCCATATTCAGGACTCCCTCGGCCGTACCTGGCAGTGCGGCACCATCCAGCTCGACTACCAGCTGCCCGGCCGCTTCGACCTTGAGTACACCGGAGCCGACGGCGAGAAGCACTGCCCTGTTATGATCCACCGCGTCGTGTTCGGCTCCATCGAGCGCTTCATCGGCATCATCACCGAGCACTTTGCCGGTGCGTTCCCCGTGTGGCTCTCTCCTGTTCAGGTCAAGGTCATGCCCATCACCGACCGCACCTCCGATTACGCAAAGGACGTCGCCGCGAAGCTTTCCGCTGCCGGCGTCAGAGTCGAGACCGACCTGCGCAATGAGAAGATCGGCTACAAGATCCGCGAAGCTCAGATGCAGAAGACCCCGTACATGCTCGTCATCGGCGACCGCGAGGCCGAGAGCGGCGCAGTTGCCGTCCGTACCCGCGGCGGCGAGGATCTCGGCGCAATGCCGCTTGATGCGTTCATCGAGCGCATCACCGGCGAGATCAAGTCCCGCAGCAACGGTTAATCACGCATAAATCTTCCAAACCCTCACAGACTAACCAAAAGTCTGTGGGGGTGTTTTTATGACCGAGAAGAGGAAAAAGCTGATACTTGCTGTGGCGGTCATATTCGCGGTGAATATTTTCATTATAGCAATGGCACAGAGGGCGTCCGCCGATTTATATAAGAAGGGCGCTTCGGGAGACATGGTCGTCGAGATACAGACGAGGCTTAAAAACTGGGGCTACTATGACGGAGCTGTCGACGGCATCTTCGGCAGCGGGACGGAGCGCGCGGTCAAATATTTCCAGCGCACAAACGGCCTGTCTGCCGACGGTCAGGTCGGCGACCTGACGCTTGCCGCGCTCGGAATCACGCCCACCGGTTCATCGGGCGGAGGCTCGTCAGGCGGCGGGTCGGGGGACGTCGACCTGCTCGCGCGGCTTATTTCCGCCGAGGCGCGCGGCGAACCCTATGAGGGGCAGGTCGCGGTCGGCGCGGTCGTCCTCAACCGGGTGAAGCATGCGTCGTTCCCAAATTCCATCTCCGGAGTTATCTACCAGTCCGGCGCGTTCTCCTGCTTGTATGACGGGCAGTTCGACCAGCCTGTCGCCGAGAGCGCCTACCGCGCGGCGCGCGACGCGCTGAACGGCTGGGACCCGAGCTATGGCGCTATATACTATTTCAATCCCGTCACCGCGACAAGCAAATGGATATGGTCGCGGCCGCTTATCGTCGAAATAGGCAAGCACAGGTTCTGCGCATAACTGTTGAAATGCCGTTGAATTTAGGGTATAATATATAAGATAAAGCATTTGCACACATCGGAGGCGGCTATGGGATACTGCAAGAACTGCGGCGCATATATACCGGACGGGCGCACGAAGTGCCTTGCCTGCGGGCTGGATCAGACAGAGGAGGAGCGCACCGCCGCATCTGCTGCTGCGAAGAAGTCGACGGTAAGACGGCAGGACAATGAGGAACTGCGCCGCCAGCTTGAGGAGCAGAGAAAAAAGCAGCAGGAGAATAACCGCAAGTGGGCGGAGGCTGAGTATGAGCAGCGTCGTAGGGCGAAGGAGGAACAGGCGCGCTTTGATGAGGCGCGCGCCGGGGCAGGGCGCACTACTGACAGGACGGGCTCTGATGATGAGTTCCGCAGCAGAAAGAATGTAAGCGCGGCACAGTCTGAGCCGAACAAGCTTTTTGCTGTGCTCTCATATATAAGCATACTGTTCGTGCTGCCGTATCTGCTATGCCGGAATGATGAGTTTGCAATGTTCCATGCGCGTCAGGGTATGATACTCTGCGTCGTGAGCGTCATTGCCGAGGCGCTCGGCTCGCTTCTCGGCCTTGGCTGGGTGGCCACGCTGCTGAGGATCTATTTTATTCTTAAGGGAGCGGGCAACGCGGCCAACGGCAAGATGGAGCCGCTGCCGTACATAGGCGGTTTCTTCAGCAAGTAAGCCCACGCTATTTAGTACCTTGAAAGACGCTTGAACCACAAGATTTTGAAAGCGAAAAAAACTTGAAAAAATCTCGAAAAAAGTGTTGACATAAGACGTTTCTGGTGCTATATTATGCAAGCACTTCGGTGCGGGACATTTGAAAAGTTTGTCAAAAAGTTTTGAAATAATTTGAAAAAACCTGTTGACAAAACGAAACAAATGTGCTAATATAAACAAGCTGCCGCCGAGAACGACGGGAGCGAGATGTACCTTGAAAATTGAACAATGTAAGAAAAAGCTTATGCTAAATAAGCACCAGAAAAGGGTTCAAGTGAACTAAAAAGTTCGAGTCAGAAATGACTATAAAGATTCTTTTGAGAGCTGGAAAGCATCAATAAGATTTTGACCGGGAGACCGGTTGAGATACAATTTATTGAGAGTTTGATCCTGGCTCAGGATGAACGCTGGCGGCGTGCCTAACACATGCA
>ERZ772883.829-NODE-829-length-28239-cov-8.970409_pt1 | contig 28239 bp, 25 predicted proteins | sample MGYA00580575_ERZ772883 | MGnify/ENA primary metagenome ERZ772883 (study PRJEB29015, sample SAMEA2737666) | human gut metagenome | biome: human gut; feature: human-associated habitat; material: faeces | place: China | collected 2012 ...
CGATGCAGTTATTGTTTTTGCTGAGGTTTTGAATCGGGCGCGCGGAATTTATTACAGCACCTGCGTTACGCGAAACACTATGGTTTCCACCATTGTCCCGAACCGGGCGCTAACATAACCGTATCGGTACAGCCTAAATTCGCCTCTAAAAATTCGCCTCTAAAAATTACTCTTTGACGGTCTCCTCGTCGGATGCTTCGGGAGCAGGCTGCTCTGCCTCGATGACGGTTTCGTCTGCTGCCTGAGCGGAGGCTGCGGCTGCTTTTTCGGCAGCGGCAGCGGCTATGGCTGCTTCTGCTGCTGCGTAAGCTGCGGCGTAGGCTTCCGGAGTGTAGCCGACGTCTTCGTCGTTATCCTCTGCAGCTGCGGCTGCGAGGGCTGCTTCCTTATCCTTGGCTGCCTTGCTTGCGATGAACGCGAAGATCACGCCGAGGATCGCGGCTCCTGCCAGGACGCAGATAGCGGTCAGATGGAGCGAGCCGGTGTATTCCTGAACGGGAACAAAATCGAGCTTTGCCGCGGTCTCGCCGACATAGTTGCCTGCCGAGTCAACACGGATGGTGTAAACATAATCGTGGAACTTGGTGACAAGGCCGGTGACGAGGACTGCAACTGCCATGATGGCTGCGATCAGGCTCAGGGTCTTGCCGGTGCGCTTGCTGCCGTTGACTGCCGCAACGATGCCGAAGATTCCGGCGATGATGCCGAGGACGGCTGCAACTGCCAGAGCAACGTACATGCCGATACGGACATAAACCTCGCTCTTGATGTCGGCTTCCTGATCCTGCAGGTACTGCTCTGCCTTGTCGCAGAGAATCTCGCACTTTTTAAGGTCGAGCATCGGGTAGCCGTTCTTCTCAACGACTGCGCCGTTCTCGTCTACTTTATACATGTTGGAGATGACGTACTCGCCGAACGCCTCGTAAGCCTCTTCGTTTACATGTGCGCGGCCGTCTTCCTTGACGATGAGGTTGTCGGGGATCTCGAGGCCGAACTCGATTGCCAGATACTCAGGCAGGGACTTAACGGTCTGCTCGCCGCCGTAGAAGCTGAAGCAGGGCTGCATGCCTTCAAAAAGTGATCTTGCGCCCTCTGCCAGGGTGATCTCACCCTGCTCGAAAACGGAAAGCTGAGCCTTGCCGTCTTCAAGCTGACCCTTTGCCGTAGCAAGCTTGTTTGCGCCTGCTGCGAGGTCCTGGCGGCCTGCCGCGAGCTTTGCCTCGCCTTCTGCGAGCTGCTTCTCGGCCTCTGCAAGCTGCTTCTTGCCGGCTTCGAGCTCCGCAAGGCCGTCTTCATAGGCTTTGAGCTGAGCCTTGCCGTCGGCGACCATCTGGTTGATGTATGCCGGGAAGTCTGTTACATCTGAGGGAATGTTCAGACCCATCTTGGACGCGATGGGACGGACAACGGAAACAAACCACACCTGCGCGCTGTCAAAGCCGGGCAGCTTTGCGATGGTGCCGTCGCGGAACTGGACGTACTGGTTGAGATAGGGCAGCAGCGGCTCGATCTTCGCGAGCTTTTCCTTGCCTTCGTTATAAGCTTGAGTGTTGGCGTCGATAGTAGCCTGGCCCTCTGCGAGCTTCTTCTTGCCTGCTTCATAGGCTGCATAGCCCTCTGCAAGAGTTTTCTCGCCTGCTGCGAGGGTAGCCTTGCCTGCGGCATAGTCGCTCAGACCCTTTGAGTACTGGCTGAGACCGTCGGTGTAGGTTCCGACACCGGTCAGGTAGGTCTCTTCGTTCTCTTTGAGCTGGGCAATGCCTGCCCGCGCCGTTTCAAGATTCTCTCTTGCGAAGGCGGCGTCAGCATGCTTATAGTCGTTGATATTCAGCACGTCACGAACGCCGGCGACGCAGGCGAACAGGCCGAATATGCACGCGAGGATAAGGATGATGCTGAAGACCATAAGTAATACTCGTTTCATTTTATTCCTCCCTAATTATGTATAAAATATTACTTAATGACTTAAAAGAAAAATTAAAAGCCAATACAAATCTCCCAATTTTGTTTGACTTTTGTCAGTGTAACACACAATGTCAAAATAGTAAAGAAGAAATGACAAAGTTTTTGAAAAATATTTAACTTTTTTCTTAGTAAATTTGCCTAAAAAAAGCGGTCTGGCCAAATGATATTTAAAAAACTTGGCCAAACCGCCGAATATGTTACACTCTCCTGTTTACATATTATACACAACTCACCGGTTAAATTGTGAATAATATATGAACAGCACGTTAATTATTCCAAATTATTTTAGAGGCGCTTTACTGCACCTACCAATACGGTTATTTCCGGTAGCCCGGTTCGGGACTGCCGACGAAACCGTGCGGCTTCGCCGCAGCCGAGAGCTAATGGCTGATAGTTAATAGGCTTTAATTCAACCCCTCGGCGGCAAAGCCGCCTGCTCCCCTTGAAAGGTGAGCCAATGGGGTGCATCCTAAAATTCAGCAGCGCACTACCGGGTTGCGTAGCAGTCGCGGTTTATTCAAATGTCTCGAACCGGGCCACTGCAATATATGTATCCGTAGCTGCCTCAATTCGCTATTAAAAGAACGGCGAGGAAGGCGAAGCTGACGGCGGAGAACAGGGCGAGGAAGCGGCCGGAGTTCCCGGGCGCATGGCGAGTGTATTCGCGGAATGTGATGAGGCTTGCGAGGGACGCGACGAGCGTGCCCGCTCCGCCGATGTTCACGCCGACGAGCAGGCCTCGATAGTCGTCGGTGAAGCGGCTGAGGAGTATCGCCGCCGGAACATTGCTTATCACCTGGCTGGTCAGCGCGGATACGAGCATCGCTCCGTGCGAAAGCAGCCGTGCAAACAGCGCGTGGACAGCCTCCATGCGCGAAAGATTGCCGGAAAAGGTGAAGAACGCGGCAAAGGTCGCAAGCAGCCCCCAGTCCACCGTTTTAAGCGCATGGCGGTCGAGCGCGAGCAGCGCCGCCGCAATGACGACAAGCCCCACGGCGTAGGGCACGGCGCGCAGCACCATCGCAACGGCGAGGGCAAACAGCAGCCCATAGACTGCGGCGCGGCGTCCGTTTACGCTGACGGCGGCGTCCGGCACGCTAAGCCGCGTGCGAGGAAACGCAAAGCAGCAGAGCAGTATAAGCACCGTTGACATCGCAAAGGGCGGCAGCATGATCGACAGAAACTCGCTCGTCGGGATATTGTAATAGCTGAAGAGATAGAGATTCTGCGGATTTCCGAAGGGCGTGAGCATGCCGCAGAGGTTCGCCGCACAGTTTTGCAGAACAAACAGCAGCGGAATGTGCTTATCCTGCCCTGTCGAGTGCATGACGAACCAGCTCAGCGGCAGGAAGGTAAGCAGTGCCGTGTCGTTGGTAAGCAGCATCGAGCCGAGCATGGTGATCATTATAAGCATCGCCGCAACGCTGCGCACCGTGCCGAAGGTGCGCACGAGCCGCTGCGACAGCGCAGCGAAAATATTGAGATCACGCAGGGCGGCGACGACGGCCAGCACGCTGAACAGGCATGCGAGCGTTTTCAGATCGTAGTACCCCAGATACTGCGCATCCGGAGGCACGAAAAACGCCGTGACCGCGGCAAGCAGCAGCGATATCAGCAGCATCGCATTCGCCCTGCACCATGAAGCTGCCTGCATTTTACCCCCTGTGCACCCTTATCGAGTCGCGCATGCGCTCAAGCCCGGTCTTTATGATCGAGCGCGGCATGGCGAGATTCAGGCGAATATATCCCTCGGCGTTTCCGACGAACAGGGAGTTTCCGCCCTCGAGCAGAACTCCGGCCCTGTTCGCGAAAAAGTCCGGCAGATCGGCAACGTCGGGCAGGCAGCGCGAGATATCGACCCACGCAAGATACGTCGCCTCGGGGATGTACATGACAGCCTCGGGCAGCTCGCGCGCGAGGAAATCCTTGACGAAGGCAAAGTTTTCGTCAAGATACGCCTTCAGCTCGGTGTGCCATGCTCCGCCGCGCTCGTAGGCGGCCTTGGCCGCGGTCAGCGACATGGGGTTCACCATGCCGAAGAGCTTATCGCGCTCGATAAAGCGCTCGCGCAGGCTCGCGTCGCGGATGATGATGTTTGAAAACGCAAGGCCGGCAAGGTTAAAGGTCTTTGTCGGCGCCATGCAGGTTATGAGCTTGGGATAGTCGGGCATGACCTTGGCCATGGGTATGTGGCGGCGGCCGCTGCGGATAAGGTCGCAGTGGATCTCGTCGGAAACGATCCAGAGGTTATACTTTGCCATGATCTCGCCTGCGCGGCGCAGCTCGTCCTCGGTCCACATGCGGCCGGTGGGGTTGTGCGGATTGCACCAGAACACGAGCTTGCAGCGCGGATCGGCGCACTTGCGCTCGAAATCGTCAAAATCGACCTCGAAGGTGCCGTCGGCAAGCTTTCTAAGCGGCGAGGTGATGACGTTCACGCCGGCATACTCGGCCGCGTGGAGGAAATAGCCGTAGGCCGGGGTGTTTATAAGCACGGCCTCGTCCCTGGTGCATAGGGTCTCGGTCAGCTGATACAGCGCCGGGATTATGCCGGGGGACACGCACAGCTCCTCCTTTTTGCAGCTCCAGCCGTAGTGATCGACGCACCAGGCGCTGAAAGCGTTGTAGTATTCGTCGTCATAAACGCCGGTGTAGCCGAAGATGCGGCGGTCAACGCGCTCCCTGAGCGCGTCGAGGATCTCGGGCGCAACGCCGAATTCCATGTCCGCTACCCACATGCGCACAAATTCCTCGTCCTTGTACGGAAAGACCTTCTCCGGGCCTGCGTGGAATATATAGCCGCGGAAGCCGTCCGTGTTCAGGGCGTTCGTGCCGCGTCTGTCTATTATCTCGTCGAAATTATACATTTAAACGTCTCCTTTTGTCAGATATGTCGAATATATTATAGCCGCGCACAGGCAGCGGCGCAAGCGGATGTTGAAGCGCCGCGAAAAATGTGGTATACTCGGCTGTACAATCGACAAGGAGGCAGCATCATGCCGGAAAAGATAAAAGAAAACAAGGGCAGGATAGTGTTCATCATCGGCGCCGTGTGCCTTGCGGCAGGCGCGGTGCTTTTAATACTCTGGCTTCTCGGCATTGAGGCGATAAAGGCCGCGTTCAGCCCTGTCCAGTGCATTCTCGCCGTTGTCATCGGCGCGCTCGTGCTTTGGCTCGGCAGGCTTATGCCCAAAAGCGAAAAAGACGCGCAAAACTGAACTGAATGCGCAAAACGCCCCGGCTTCATCCGAAGCCGGGGCATTGCTTTTGCCTCACTCTTGCGCTTGCCGCGCGTTGTACGCAATGAAATTATCTATAAGCTCAAGGTCGATGCCGTAGAATTTTTCGCGCTTGACGGTTTTGGTTATCAATAGCCCGGAGTTTTTCACAACGGCAAGCTTTTTGCGCACGGTCTCGCCGCTCCTGTTCAAGTGTGCGCACAGCTCGCCCATTGAAACGCCGTTTTCGGAAAACAGCCGCGCCTGAATAAGCACGCTGTAAAGCTCGTATATGATCTCGCTGTCGGCATCGGGCAGCGACCCGATATTCAGCGAATAATGCGTCAAAAGCGCCGAGCGCTTTTCGAGCGCGTCGCGCAGCGCGGACATCGATTTTTCTATGACCGATATGAACATCTCGACAAACGGCGTAAGATCGCCCTTGTTCTGCGGCCGGTTGCAGACCTTAAATGCATTGTTGTAGTCGCCGAGATTTTCCTTTATCGTGTACGACAGGCGATAGCCCGACACCGGCTCAAGCTCCTTGGCCATCATGCAGCTGCTGATAAAGCGGTTGAGCCTGCCGTTTCCGTCGTAAAACGGGTGGATATAGCCGAGCAAATAGTGAAACACTGCCGTGCGCAGCAGAAGCTCCTCGCTCTCGTCGTTTAAGTATTCCAGCGCAGACTCCATCGACGAGATGATCTTCCGCTCGGGGTACAGGCCGCGGTGGATCTCCTTTTGCGTGCCGGAGCATACGCTGACCGAGTCTTTCCTGAAAAGCACGCCGTCGGGCGCGTTTTTCGGATCCTCTTCCGTGACCTCCGGCAGAACCAGCTCATCGTATATCTTTCTGATATCCTCGCAGGTCTCAAGCCGTATGCCCTCTCCGCGCTGGAGCATGATGTATTTCTGCGTAAGGCCGGTGAAGCGCTTTTTCGCCTCGCCCCTGCCCATGCCCTCGAGCACGTCATACATCTCGCGCCGAGTGCTGCTGACTCCCTCGATGCTGTTCGTCAGAACAAGCTCGTCGATAAGGCAGCGCTTTGTAAACTGCTCGATGGCCTTTCCCGGAAGCTGTGCGCACAGTCGCGAGACTGTCTTATCCATGCGCTGGATGCCGAGCATTTTCTTCTGGATATCCGGCGTGACTATGAAAAAAGCCTTGTTGCCGCCTATGTCAAAGTGCAGCCTGTGCGTATAGTCGCCGTTATAGCGATCAAGATATATCTTTTCATAGTCATTTGGGGAAGAATAATATATTTTTTCAAGCGTTTTGTATTCCATAAGCAAAACTTATCCTCAAAATTCGTCAAATTACTGCATTTTTCGAGCCGTAACCCCAAATTTCCGCCTCGAATTTGGAATTACATTTTAAATAATAGCCTATTGGCGCCCAAAAAGCAAGCGAATTTGGCGCTTAAACGCAAAATGCCGGTGGGATATTCCCCACCGGCGTTCGGTATATTTGCTTAATATCGCCTGTCAGCTTACTATCTTATAATACGTGTTCGAGGTTTTCTTATACACAAGCGCGTACAGCACGGCGAAAACGAAGAAGCTTATCACCGTCGTCCAGACGAGGAAGCTCGTGTTGTAGAACGAGAACATGTACAGTATCTTGCGTATAAACGGGAAGGCAAACGCCAGGTGCAGTCCGGCGAAGATAAGCGGCAGGAAGAACACCGTCAGAAGCTGCGAATTTATGCTGCGGCGGATCTCCTGCTTTGTCATGCCGACCTTCTGCATGATCTCGAACCTCTGCGCATCCTCATAGCCCTCGGAAAGCTGCTTATAGTAGATGATGAGCACCGCCGCGCAGATGAACACGAGGCTGAGTGTAACTCCGAGGAAGAACAGACCGCCATAGACTGCGGCAAAGTCGGCGTACTCGGCAGCCCGCGATTCGTAGGACAGGTACTGCCAGCCGCTGCTGCCGTCCTTGTCGGAAAATTCGCCGTTTTCCGAGGCCGCGGCAATCATATTGCAGACCTTGTCCTGATCCTCAAGCTCATCCGAGCAGTCAAAGTCGCAGATCCATTTTAAGCGGACAACGTATTCTCCCGCGCCGTCAACAAGCCGCTCGGCGGTCTTGTCAAAATCGGAAACGACAAGCGTTATCGTGGGGCTTATTTCAGCGCCGCTGCCGTCGGCAAGGGGCATGGCGTCAAGAGTCTTTTTCACGGTGAAGGTCTCGACGCTCCCGAGGGATATGGTTTTGAGACCGTAATCCGTCCGCAGTGCGTGCAGGAGCACCTCGTTCCCGGCAAGCGTTTCGCTTTTTCCGCTTATTCTGTTGTAGTCGGACAGCGAAACTATGCGCAGGTTTGTGATCTTGCCGTAATCGATTATGTCGCTGCTGCCGGAAAAGCGCTCGGAAATGTCGAAAACGCCGTTTTCAAAGACTCCGGACATGCTAAGCTGCCGGAAATCGAGGATGTTTTTCCGCTCTGTATCTCCGAGAGCGGCGACGAGCTTATCGCGCAGAGCATCAGCCTTTTCCTCTGTCAGGGATGTGCTTGCGTCATAGCCGAAGGTGACGTTGATATCACGCGGATAGCGTGCGTTGACGGAGTCGACCATGCCGAAGTACAGGCAGCAGGTGGAGGATATCGTGACCAGCACCATCGTTGCGAGGATGCAGATCGACGCAAGCCCCGCGCCGTTGCGCTTCATGCGGTAGGTCATCGAGGAAACGGAGACGAAGTGCCGGGGCGTGTAGTAATAGCGCTTGTTTTTCTGAAGAATTTTGCACAGCAGGACGCTGCCCGATATGAAAACGAGATAAGTGCCGACGATGACCATAATGACGGCGATGAAGAAGATCGTGAGCGCCTGCAGGGGCTCCTTTATGCTGACGGCAAGAATGTAGGCCGCGGAGAGCAGGATAACGCCTGCTATGCCAAGCACGGGATTTGCCTTCACGGGCTTTTCACCGTAGCTTTCGCTGTGCACGAGCTCGACCGCCGTGCTGCGATGCAGCTTAATGAGGCTGCTGATGTAGATCAGCGCGAAAATGCCGCCGAAGTACAGGAGCATGTATTTGATGGCGGGAAGCGATATGTGCAGCGAATAATCCGCCGTGCCGCCGAGCATGTGCAGAAATATCATTTCCGCGAGCTTTGAAAGCAGCGCTCCGATAAATATGCCGCCGATAAGCGACAGCAGCGCAGTCAGCAGGGTCTCCCATGCAAGAACGCGCGAGATGTTTTTCCTGTTCATGCCGAGGATGCTGTAAAGACCGAATTCCTTGTATCTGCGGCGCACGAGGAAGCTGTTGCAGTAAAACAGGAACAGCAGCGCGAACGCGACGATGACGAATACGCCGAGCGACAGCGTCGACTGTGCCGTCATACCTCCGCGCATACCGTCCAAAAGGTCGCCCGACGCGAGATAGAACATGATGTAGAACACGGCCGCCGTTCCGGCCGCGGCGAGGATATACGGAACGAACAGGCGCTTGTTTTTCCTGATGCCGCTCCACGCGAGACGGGGATAGAAACCGAGCTTCATTTCACTTCACCGCCCGATGCAAGAATGGTCAGCGTGTCCGAGATCTTCTGGTAAAGCTGCTGATCGGAGCATTCGCCGCGATAGATCTGGTGGAACACCTCGCCGTCTTTTATGAACAATATGCGCTGCGCGCGCGACGCGGCCTTGACGGAGTGCGTGACCATGAGGATGGTCTGACCCTTTTTGTTTATCTGCTCGAACAGGCCGAGCAGCTCGTCGGTGCTCTTCGAGTCGAGCGCGCCCGTCGGCTCGTCGGCGAGGATGATGCGCGGATTGGTTATGAGCGCCCTCGCGACCGCCGCGCGCTGCTTCTGGCCGCCGGAGACCTCATAGGGATACTTCTTCAGCAGCGGAGTCAGGCCCAGGTCCTTCGCTATCGGCAGCAGGCGCGAGGTCATCTCGTCGTAGCTTTTCCCGGCAAGCACCAGCGGCAGCAGGATGTTGTCCTGGATCGTGAACGTGTCCAGCAGGTTAAACTCCTGGAACACGAAGCCGAGATTGTCGCGCCGGAAGGTCGCAACGTCGCTCTCCTTTATCCTGCCAAGCTCCTTGCCGTCGAGCACGATCGTGCCGCCGGTCGGCTTGTCCAGCGCCGCAAGAAGATTCAAAAGCGTCGTTTTGCCCGAGCCGGACTCGCCCATTATGGCGACGTACTCGCCCTCATCGACGCTGAAGTTTACGTTTTTAAGCGCCTCGACCTGGTTTCCCCCAAAGCGCGTGCTGTATACTTTTCTGAGATTTTCAACAGTTAAAATGCTCATCGTTTTTTACCTCCATCGGATTTACACGCTTATTCTACCGCGCTTTTTGCCCGGAAACCATCGATTTTGCTTACATTTCCCCCTCCACTTCTTACATTCCCGTCACTTTTTCGGAGGCGCATTGACGCACCTACGGATACATATATCTCTGGTAGCCCGGTTCGAGGCATTGGCAGAAACCATAACGTTTCGCGTAACACAGGTGCGTTGCTGAGTTTTGCGGCAGCCCGGTTCGGGACATTGGCAGAAACCATGGTTGCCTCGCGTAACACAGGTGCGCTGCTGCGTTTTGCACCGCACCTTGTAGGGAACGGGCTTGCCTGTTCCGTTTGCTGAAGTTAGGTCTGCACAAAAACATATAGTCGTAGGGAACGGATTCATCCGTTCCGCATATACCGGTTTTGTCAGCTGCTCCCGGTCGGGCAACCGCAAAAACCGTATCGGTACCGGCGTAAAGGCGCTACTAAAAAAGCGCCTCTAAAAAATGTGTTTGCCTTGACGGCAAATGATTTAAATAACACCTCATCCGTCACCAAGGTGACACCTTCCCCTCAAGCTTCGCAAGGGGAAGGCAATTGGGTGTGGTGCAAAACGCTATGCCGCACTCGTGTTACGCGAAACACTACGGTTTATTACATTGTCCCGAACCGGGCTACCGGAAATCACCGTATCCGTAGGTGCGCCAAATCGCCTCTGAAAAAGTTGCGTTGGGGTGGGATATCGGGTATAATTATGTATTACACCTGCTGCTCGGCAAATTGGCACACCGAGCGCAGGGTGCAGCCTGCGCAGTCGGGCCTGCGCGCGGTGCAGACGGCGCGGCCGTGCAGCACGATGCGGTGGCAGAAGTCGGAGCTTTTCTCCGGCGGCAGGCACCTGCGCAGCTCGGCCTCGATCTTCACCGGGTCCTTGAGGTCATCGACCAGACCCAGGCGGTTTGAAATGCGGATGCAGTGCGTATCCACAACGGTCGAGCCGGGGACGTGATAAACGTCGCCGAGAATGAGATTTGCCGTCTTGCGCCCGACTCCGGGCAGCTTGAGCAGATCGTCCATGTTATCCGGCACCCGGCCGCCGAAATCGCGCAGGATCATCTGCGCCGCGCCGACGATGTCGCGAGCCTTGGCGCGGTAAAAGCCGCAGGATCGGACATACTCCTCGACCTCCGCAACGTTAGCCTCGGCAAAGCTTTGCAGCGTAGAAAAGCGCGCAAACAGCGCCGGCGTTATCTCGTTTACGCGCGCGTCGGTGCACTGCGCGGCAAGCCGCACGGAAAACAGCAGCTCATAATCCTTTTTATAATCAAGCGTACATTCGGCCAAGGGATAGGCCTCCTCCAATCGGCGGACTATCTCCAGAACCTGAGCTATTGTGCGCATACATATCACCTCGCACCTATTTTACCACAACCCTGTCCGCGGCGCTATCGCATTTGCGGTGCGGACGGTTTTTTCGGAGGTACAGCACATGTACAAACCCCTTGCAGACGAAATACGCCCCCACAGCCTTGACGATGTTGTCGGCCAAAAGCACATCCTCGGCCAACGCGGCCTGCTGCGCCGCATCGTCGAAAGCGGCAGCATCCCGAACATGATTTTCTACGGTCCCTCGGGCACGGGCAAGACTACCGTTGCGCGCATCATCGCGGAAAAAACCAACCGCACCCTGCGCAAGCTGAACGCAACGACCGCCGGGCTTGCCGACATAAAAGAGATCATCGCCGAGCTTGACACGCTGCTGACTCCCGGCGGCGTGCTGCTGTATCTTGACGAGATCCAGTATTTCAATAAAAAGCAGCAGCAATCGCTGCTGGAGTTTATCGAGGACGGGCGCATCACGCTCATCGCCTCGACGACGGAAAACCCCTATTTCTGCGTGTTCGGCGCTATCCTCAGCCGATCGACGGTGTTCGAGTTCAAGCCCGTCACGCCGAAGGAGGCCGAGCCTGCCGTTATGCGCGCGTTTTCCATCCTCGCCGAGCGCGAGGGCAAAACGCCGGAGCTTGAGCCGGGCGTCGTGCAGCGGATAAGCCGGTCCTGCGGCGGCGACGTGCGCAAGGCGCTCAACGCGGTCGAACTGCTGTTTTCGGCAGCCCGAACGGACGGCGACAAGGTGCTCATAAGCCTCGACGATGCGAAAACCGTCACCCAGCGCAGCGCGATGCGCTATGACCGCGACGGCGACGAGCACTATGACGCGCTGTCGGCGCTGATGAAGTCGCTGCGCGGCTCGGACGCGGACGCGGCGCTGCACTATCTTGCGCGGCTGCTCGAGGCAGGCGACCTCGTCGGCGCGTGCCGCCGGATCCTGTGCTCGGCGAGCGAGGATATCGGCCTTGCGTATCCGCAGGCGGTGCCGATAGTCAAGGCCTGCGTGGACTCGGCGCTTCAGCTCGGCCTGCCGGAGGCGCGCCTGCCGCTGGCCGAGGCGGTCATCTTCCTCGCCACCGCGCCGAAATCCAACAGCGGCCTTATGGCGATCGACGCCGCCATCGCCGATGTCCGCGCCGGCAAAAGCGGTCCGCCGCCGCGCGAGCTGCAAAATGTCCACGCCGACGGCACGGGCTTTGAGCGCGAGCAGGGCTATAAATATCCGCACAGCTACCCCAACCACTGGGTGCGGCAGCAGTATCTGCCCGATGCGCTCAAGGGCACGCACTACTACGACTTCGGTGACAACAAGATCGAGCAGACCGCGAAAAAATACTGGGACGAGATCAAAAAGTGAGGTTTTGACCATGCCAATGGATATCCACGTCGGCGACGTGCTGACAATGAAAAAAGCGCACCCCTGCGGCGAGAAGCGCTGGCAGGTGCTGCGCGTCGGCGCAGACTTCAAGCTCCGCTGCCTCGGCTGCGGCCACGAGGTCATGGGTCCGCGCAGTAAATTTGAAAAAAACATCCGCTCCGTTTTTTCAGAGGCGAATTGACGCACCTACGGATACGGTGATTGCGGTAGCCCGGTGTCGAAAGTACCGACGAAACCGTGAAACTCTCGCACTACGTTAGTGCAGTGTCGGTTTTTGCGGTGGCCCGACCGGTGGGTTCCGGCAAAACCGTGGCAAACGGAACGGATGAATCCGTTTTTTCGGAGGCGCATAAACACCGATGCCGATACGTTTATTGCGGTATCCCGACCGGGAACTACCGGCGAAACCATAACAGGCGGAACGGATGAATCCGTTCCCTACGAGCGACCGGTGGCCGCAGTGGAGAGCTAATAGCTGTTAGTTAATAGTTTTTATTCAACCCCTCGGCAGCAAAGCTGCCTGCTCCCCTTGACAGGTGAGGCAATGGGAAGCGGTGCAAAATTCAGCATCGCACTAACGTAGCGCGCGGCAGTTACGGTTTCCTCCGCACCCTCGACATCGGGCAACCAGAGATATACGTATCCGTGACTGCGTCAAATCGCCTCTAAAAAACAGGTGCAAAATATGGAGGCATGTGGTATAATCGTGGCAAAACCAACCCGGAGGGTGAGCGGAGAAAATGAAGCTTGACAACAAACGCACCATATTGACGGGCTTTGCGTTCCTGTCCATCTGCGCGTTCTGGCAGATGTACAACAGCATCGTTCCACTTATACTGACCAACACATTCCACCTCAACGAGACGTATTCCGGCGCGATAATGGCGGCCGACAACGTGCTTGCGCTGTTTCTGCTGCCGCTGTTCGGCGCGATCTCGGACAAAACGCACACCAAGATCGGCAAGCGCATGCCGTTTATCCTTTTCGGCACGGGCCTTGCGATCATACTAATGAACCTGCTGCCGCTTATCGACAACAGCTATGCCGCCGCGCCGACCACCTTCAAGACCATCTCGTTCGTGGTCGTTCTCGGTCTGCTGCTCGTGGCAATGGGGACCTACCGCTCCCCGGCGGTCGCACTCATGCCGGATATTACGCCCAAGCCCCTGCGCAGCAAGGGCAACGCGATCATAAACCTCATGGGCGCGCTCGGCGGCGTTATCTACCTCGGCGTAGCTGCGGTCATGTACCCCAACAGCAAGGTCGAGGGCCTTGCGCACGTCAACTATCAGCCGCTTTTCATGGTCGTTTCCGCGATCATGTTCGTCGCCATCGCCGTGCTGTTTCTCACGATCAAGGAGCCGAAGCTCGTCGCCGAGCAGCAGAAGCTCGAGGCGCAGCATCCCGAGTGGAACCTCGCCGAGGACGACGGCAGCGGCAGCGAGACCCTGCCCAAGCCCGTAAAGAAGAGCCTGATCTTCCTCCTTTCGTCGATCTGCCTGTGGTTTCTCGGCTATAACGCGGTCGAAACGTGGTTCACGACCTACGTCAGCCAGGTCATGGGTCAGGCGCTGGGCGGCGCATCGACCTGCCTGCTGATCGCGACCGGCGGCGCCGTTATCAGCTATATCCCCATCGGCGTTATCGCGTCCAAGGTCGGCAGAAAGCGCACGATCATGGCCGGCATCATCCTGCTGGCGGTCTGCTTCGGCCTGGGCTACTTCCTGACGACGGCCTACAGCGAGATAAACGTCGTGATGTTCATCGTGTTCGCTCTCGTCGGCCTTGCATGGGCGGCGATAAACGTAAACTCCCTGCCCATGGTCGTTGAGATGTGCCGCGGCTCGGATATCGGCAAATTCACCGGCTATTACTACACCTTCTCGATGGTCGCGCAGGTCGTGACCCCGATCGTCGCAGGCTCGCTGATGCGCCATATAAGCTACACGGTACTGTTCCCCTATGCCGCGCTGTTCGTCGCGCTCAGCTTCGTGACGATGATCTTCGTAAAGCACGGCGACAACAAGCCCGAGGCCAAGCGCGGCCTTGACGCATTCGAGGATCTGGACGACTGATGAGGATCTGCATTTTCGGCGCGTCCGGCCGTGAGCTGGACGCACGCTACTACGCCGAGGCCGAGGCCGTGGGCCGGCTGATCGGCGAAAACGGCGACAGCATCGTTTTCGGCGGCGGCGCGGAGGGACTCATGGGCGCGTGCGCGCGCGGAGTGAGCGCGGCGGGCGGAGACGTCGTCGGCATAGCGCCGAGATTTTTCGATGAGCCGGGCATACTGTACGACAAGTGCAGCCGCATGATATTCACCGAAACCATGCGCGAGCGCAAGCAGCGCATGCAGGAGGAGTCCGACGCATGCATCGTCCTGCCCGGCGGCATCGGTACGCTCGAGGAATTTTTCGAGATCCTCACGCTCAAGCAGCTTGGCCGGGACGACCGCGCCATTGTCCTGCTAAACACCCTCGGCGCGTTCGACGCGATGCTGCGCATGCTCGAAGAGCTTGCCGAGCGTCGATTTATGTCGAAAAACTGCCTGGAGCTGTATTTCGTGGCCGACACGCCCGAGCAGGCGATGGAATATCTGGCCGGCTATGTTCCCCGGAAGGGCAGCATCCGCAGGCTCGAGGATTATAATAAGTAAAGTTTGGCTGTGTGGCATATGCTACACGGCTAATTTTACGCCGGGTATATCATAGTGCTGCAAAGTGAAAATTAATTGGAGGCAATGCAAATGATACGAAGAGTTATTCAGATAGACGAGGAAAAGTGCAACGGCTGCGGCAAGTGCGTCCACGCATGCCACGAGGGCGCGATAGGGCTTGTTGACGGCAAGGCCCGGCTCATGCGCGACGATTACTGCGACGGTCTGGGCGACTGCCTGCCCAACTGCCCGACGGGCGCGATAAGCTTCATCGAGCGTGAGGCCGCGGCATATGACGAGGCGGCGGTCAAGGCCGCGCAGAGCGCGAAAAAGCAGGCTGCTTCCGGCTGCCCCGGCTCTGCGCCGCACGGCGTTGAGTCCGGAGAAGCGTCGCAGCTTCGCAACTGGCCCGTGCAGATCCGTCTCGCGCCGGTCAAGGCCGCGTATTTTGACGGCGCGGATCTGCTCGTTGCTGCCGATTGCAGCGCCTATGCCTGCGGCAGCTTCCACGCCGATTTCATGAAGGGCCGCGTTACGCTCATCGGCTGCCCGAAGCTCGACCCCGTCGATTATGCCGAGAAGCTCGGCGAGATCCTTGCCGCAAACGATATCAAGTCCGTCACCCTCGCGCGCATGCAGGTGCCCTGCTGCGGCGGACTTGAGCACGCCCTTCAGCGCGCTATCGCCGCCACCGGCAAAAAGATCCCCCTCCGCGTTTTTGTAGTGGCGAATTGACGCTGCTACCGATACGGTAGTTGCAGCATCCCGACCGGAGAGTTCAGGCAAAACCATCACAGCGGAACAGGCAAGCCTGTTCCCTACATGCGACCGGTGGGCGCAGCGGATAGCTAATAGCTGATAGTTAATAGGTTTTAATTCAACCCCTCGGCAGCAAAGCTGCCTGCTCCCCTTGACAGGGGAGCCAATGGGGGGCTGTGCAAAACTTAGCACCGCACTACCGGGTTGCGTAGCAGCTACGGTTTCCACCATTGTCCCGAACCGGGACACCAGAGATATATGTATTGGTAGGTGCCCCAATGCGCCACTAAAAAAACTGCATCGTACTTTGTTGTAGTACGATGCAGTTATTGTTTTTGCTGAGGTTTTGAATCGGGCGCGCGGAATTTATTACCGCACTTGCGTTACGCGAGGCAGCCATGGTTTCGTCGGCAACCTCGACACCGGGCACTGGAAAGTTCAGCGCCGCACTTGCGTTACGCGAGGCAGCCACGGTTTCCTACGCAACCTCGACACCGGGATACCGGAAAGTTCAGCGCCGCACTTGCGTTACGCGAGGCAACCACGGTTTCCTCCGCACCCTCGAACCGGGCGACCGGAAAGTTCAGCGCCGCACTTGCGTTACGCGAGGCAGCCATGGTTTCGTCGGCAACTTCGACACCGGGCGACCGGAAAGTTCAGCGCCGCACTCGCGTTACGCGAGGCAGCCATGGTTTCCTCCGCACCCTCGACACCGGGATACCGGAAAGTTCAGCGCCGCACTCGCGTTACGCGAGGCAGCCACGGTTTCGTCGGCAACCTCGACACCGGGCCACCGCAATATGCGTATCCGTGACTGCCTCAATTCGCCTCTGAAAGAACAGCTTTGCAGCGGGGGCAGAGTCCGGTTTCGGGGTCGGCGTCCTTGGAGTGCATCCAGCAGCGCGGGCACTTGGTGCCTTCGGCCTCCTTGACGGAGACGGTCAGACCCGGATTGTACGAGCCGGCGGCGGTGACGGCGTCTGCGTCGGCGGCATCGTCCTCTGCGATCAGGCACTCGGAGACGATCAGCAGCTCCTTAAGATCCATATCGGAGATCTTGTCGAGCACGGCCTTGCTCTCGCCTGAAGCGCGCAGGGTGACGGAAGCCTCGAGGGGCTTGCCGATGCGCTTATCCGCGCGAGCCTTTTCGAGGACGCCGTTGACGTCGTTTCTGACGGAGATCAGTGCATCCCACTTTGCCATCTCGGCATCGTCGAGCGCGTACTCGGCAAAGGGCTTGTTCATCTCGTTGAGCACGACGTTGCGCGCATCGTCCGAGCTGCGGTGGGGCATTGACAGCCAGATCTCATCGCAGGTGAAGGCGAGGATGGGCGCGAACATCTTGGTCAGGGTGTCGAGGATCAGGAACAGCGCGGTCTGGGCGCTGCGGCGCTCGAGGCTGTTCTTGCCGGAGCAATAGAGCCTGTCCTTGATGATATCGAGGTAGAAGTTTGAAAGCTCGACGACGCAGAAGTCGTTGATAAGGTGGGAAACGACGTGAAACTCGTACTCGTCGTATGCGGCGAAGGCCTTCTCGATGAGCTTGTTGAGGCGGGTCAGCGCCCACTTATCCAGCTCGAGCATGTCCTCGGGCTTAACAAGGTCGTTTGCGTCGAAGCCGTCGAGGTTGCCCAGGCAGTAGCGCGCGGTGTTGCGGAACTTGAGGTAATTCTGGCTGAGCTGCTTGAAGATCTCGTCCGAGCAGCGGACATCGACGTGGTAATCCGACGAGCCTGCCCACAGGCGCAGGAGGTCGGCGCCGTATTTGTTGAAGATCTCGGCCGGATCCATGCCGTTGCCGAGGGACTTGTGCATTGCTCTGCCCTCGCCGTCAACGGTCCAGCCGTGGGTGACGCATTCTTTGAACGGTGCGCCGCGGCCGAGTGCGCCGACCGCTACCAGCAGCGAGGACTGGAACCAGCCGCGATACTGGTCAAGACCCTCGATGTACATCGTTGCGGGCCAGAAGCCCTGATCGCGCTCCATAGCGGCGTAATGGGTCGAGCCGGAGTCGAACCAGCCGTCGAGGGTGTCGGTCTCTTTGGTGAAGTGCTTGCCGCCGCAGTGGGGGCAGGTGAAGCCTTCGGGCAGAAGCTCAGCCGCTTCGCGCTCGAACCATGCGTTCGAGCCTTCGGTTTCATAGATCTTGGCGACGGACTCGATGCTCTCGTCGGTGCAGACGGGCTTTGAGCAGTCGTCGCAGTAGAAAACGGGGATGGGCAGACCCCAGCGGCGCTGGCGCGAGATGCACCAGTCGGTGCGCTCAAGGATCATGCTTCTCATTCTGTCCTTGCCCCATGCCGGGACCCAGCGCACGTCCTCGCATGCGCCGGTGGCTTCGTCCTTGAAGGAATCGACCGAGCAGAACCACTGCGGAGTTGCGCGGAAGATGATCGGGTGCTTGCATCTCCAGCAGTGCGGATAACTGTGGATGATTTCCTCGGACGCGAAGAGCATGCCGCTCTCTTTCATGTCTTTGAGGATGACGGGGTTACTTTCGTCGGTGCCCATTCCGGCGTACTTGCCGGCGTATTCGGTGTGCTTGCCCTGATCGTTGACGGGAACGACCATGTCCATGCCGTAGCGCTTACAGGTGACGTAGTCGTCCGCGCCGAAGCCGGGGGCGGTGTGAACGCAGCCGGTGCCGGAGTCCATGGTGACGTAGTCGGCCAGAACAAGGCGGCTGGTCTTGGGCAGGAAGGGGTGGTCTGCGAGCATGTTCTCGAAGAACGCGCCCTCGTGGCGGTCGATGATCTCATAGTCCTCGAAGCCGCCCAGACCCATGACCTTCTTGGTCAGAGCCTCGGCCATGATGTACATCTCGCCGTTGGGAGCCTTTACGATGACGTAGCTCTCCGACGGGTGCAGAGCGATGGCGAGGTTGCCGGGCAGAGTCCAGATAGTCGTCGTCCAGATGACGAAGAAGAGCTTGGATTTGTCAAGAGAAGCGAGCTTGCCAAGATCGTCGTGCATGGGGAACTTGACATACACGGTCGTGCAGGGATCGTCCTTGTATTCGATCTCGGCCTCGGCCAGTGCGGTCTCGTCGTGGGCGCACCAGTAAACGGGCTTGAGGCCCTTGTAGATGTGGCCGTTTTTATACATCTTGCCGAACACGCGCGTTTCCATGGCCTCGAAGCCGGGATCCATGGTCTTGTACGGGTGCTCCCAGTCGCCGATAACGCCCATGCGCTTGAAGCCCTCGCGCTGCACGTCGATGTAGTGGTCGGCGTAGGCGTGGCAGGCCGAGCGGAAGTCGGCGATGCTCATTGCCTTGTGGTTGAGCTTCTGCTCCTTGATGATGGCAGACTCGATGGGCATGCCGTGGTTATCCCAGCCGGGAATGTACGGCGTATAGTAGCCGCGCATTGCGTAGGTGCGCGTGATGAAGTCTTTGATGGATTTGTTCAGCGCGTGACCCATGTGCAGAGCACCGTTGGAGAACGGAGGGCCGTCGTGAAGGTTGAACAGGGGCTTGCCCTCGTTCTTTTTAAGCATCTCGTTGTAGATGTCCATCTCCTCCCAGTGCTTGAGCATCTCCGGCTCGCGCTTGGGCAGACCCGCACGCATCGGGAACTCGGTCTTGGGGAGATTGAGTGTTGCGTCATACTTCTGTGCCATAAATTTATCCTCCATTTTTTTAGAGGCGCATTTCTGCACCTACCTATACTTAATTTGCAGTTGCCCGGTATCGAGGGTGCGGCAAAAACCACCGCTGCCTCGAGCTTTTATAGGCAAATCATTATTGTTGTTATAGTTTATATTGGTATCCCGGTGTCGGATATTCCGACTAAACCGGTTTTTTGGTGTTTCTTTGGCGCATTACTGCACCTACCTATACTTAATTTGCAGTTGCCCGGTGTCGAAACAACGGTGGAAACCGGGCGGCTTCGCCGCAAGCTGACAGCTGATAGCAGTTAGCTGATAGCCAATGTGCGCAAGCGCACGGATTTAAATTTCATTCGCCCTCCGGGCGAATACCTAAATTATTCATCGTTCATTATTCACTATTAATTTTTTTGTTTTTCCTGCGGAAAAACAAAAAAGGCGCGCAGTTGTTTCCGCACGCCTTTAACTCACCAAATACCGATAGCCGAAGCGTCTGCTTCGGCAAAAACTCAGATCTCGTCTTTTATAAAGTTGAATACCTGAGTGTTGCCGGAATCCGCGGGAGTGGGTTCGGAAACGGGAGCGGGCTGCTCCTTCGGTATTCGTATGGCCTCGGTCTTGAGCGCTTCGGGGTTTGCGGCCTTCATGATGGTATCGAGCGTCTGAAGCTGCTTCTGGCACAGCTCACGGGCGCTGTCGAAGAATTTTGCCGAGCTGAGCTTGGCAGCCTGAAGACGGGATTCCTCCTGGGCGATCCTGTCGTCGATATTGCCCAGCAGTGCCGCGGCCTTGGCCTCGGCCTCCGCGACGATGTTCGCGCTGCGCGTTCTTGCGTCGTTTTCGATCTGAACGCTGAGCTTCTGCGCCGAGAGAATTGCCTGATTGAGGGCACTTTCGTTGGTGCGGTATTCTTCGATCTTGTCAACAAGGACCTTCATCTTGCTCTTGAGGACAACATTCTCCTTCTGCAGTGCTTCAAAGTCGTTTGCAAGTTCCTCGAGATATTCGTCGATGGTCGCCATATCGTAACCGCCGAACATACTTCTGGCCTTGTCAAAGCTTTTTTCACGGATCTCCTGAGGAGTAGTCATATCTTAAAATCCACCTTTCAGTACTTGTTTAAAAGTAAAGCCCTGCGCTTTCAAAATCGGCGACCGCATCGCCGACGAGATCGACATTGGTCGGCGCGATTATATACGCCTGCGCGGAAACGCGCATGACCCTGCCGCCCAGAGCATAGGCTGCGCCGGACAAAAAGTCGAGCAATCTGCGCGCCGTGTCCGTCTCGGTCGCCTCAAGATTCATGAGCACCGCCTGATGTGCGCGGAGACTGTCGGCAATTTCGGCGGCCTCATCGAACTGCTCGGGATGCACGAACTTGAGCTTCATCTTCTGCTTTTCCTGCGCCGGAGCACTGTAGCTCGGCTGCTGCTTCGGCTCGCGCCGCGAAAACACGGGGCGCGGCTGCTTATCCTCAAAGCTTTCGTCTGCCGGGATATCGTCCTCCTGCCGGGAAAACTCATCCTCGGCGGCGCGCTCTTCGTTTTCTATATAATCATCATCGTAAGGGTGCATAGCGTTGCGAATGTTATCTAACCATGCCATTGCACATCCTCCTTTGCGCTTAGTAATGTCTGGCCCCGAAGATGCCGGTGCCTACGCGGACTATGTTCGCGCCTTCCTCTATCGCGGCCTCAAAATCCGCGCTCATGCCCATGGACAAAAAGTCCATAGAGACATTATCGTATTTTTTTGCTCCATTGTCAACAAAAAGCTGCTTCATTGCGCGAAAATATGGGCGAATTTCTTCCGTTTTTTCGCAAATCGGGGGTATCGCCATCAATCCGCGCACCCGAATCGAGGAAAATTGCCCCATCTGAGGCAGGCACCCGGCAAGCTCACCGGGCGCAAAGCCGCTTTTTGCTACCTCGCCGCCGATGTTCACCTCCAGCAGCACATCCTGCACAAGTCCCATCGACTTTGCGCGCTTATCAATCGTCTCGAGAAGCTCGAGGCAATCGACCGACTCGATAAGCTGCACCTTGCCCACAAGGTATTTTACCTTATTTTTCTGCAAATGTCCGATGAAATGCAGCGGACAGCCCTCGTACGCGCCCTGCTCGAATTTCTCGCTCAGCTCCTGCACGCGGTTCTCGCCGCAGATATCTACCCCGGCGGCTATCGCCTCGCGCACGCGGGAAGCGTCGTTCATCTTCGTTGCCGCGCAAAGGCGCACGTCCTCCGGCGCTCTGCCGCTTCTGACGGCGGCCTCGGCAACGCGCTGCTTTATGCTTTTTACGTTTTCTGCAATACTGCTCATTTTCATCCCAGCTTTATCTTGATTTTTAACTGTCTAATAACTGTCCAAAATTATCTGCATGCCTTCGCGTATCTCGCCCTCGCGGACAAGAACGTATCCGTCGCCGGTGTGCAGGATATCGGCCTTGCAGCGCTCGGCAAGGCCGGCGCGCAGAACATACACAAACGTGCCGTTTTCGTCGCGGTGCAGAGCCTTGTCGGGGATCTTTATCCCCTGCGCCTCGGATACCGTTATGCGGAATGCGGCGCGGCGCGTGTTGACAACGTCCTCAAGCCCGTCGCGGCAGCGGAGCACCGCCTTTCCGTTTTCTGCGGAAATGACTGTCGCGCTCACCTCGTCCGGGAGCGATAACGTAACGCTCATACCCCGGCGGAGCTTATCGGTCTCCGGCGTTTCGGCGATGAAATACCAGCCGCCCGAGACTATTTTGCCCACCGCGCCCTGCGGAATAAACGGCTCGGCAGAGCTTACCTCCTCGAGCGAGCATGCCTCCAGACCGTCAACAAAGGTGCTGAATATCCCGGCCTCGGGCGCATATGTAAGGCCGCGCATTTCGCCCTTGTCGGGCTGCGCGCCGCCGGACAGCTCAAGGTGCGTCAGGTAATCGTCGAGCACGCTATTCTCGACTGCTATGACGCTTCCGCCGGACACTCTGTCGCCCGGCTTGTGCGCAAGGTACGCGCCGTCGCCGTCACAGACTATGACGGTTTCCCTCCGCCAGACCGTGCCCTCGGCAACGATGCTTATCCCGGCCTCGGCCCGTTCTGCCCTCACCGTTTCCGGCGACTGCTCGCGGCCGATGAAGAATGCCAGCGTCCACGCGGCAGCGGCGAGAAAGACCGCAGCCGCCGCGTATCGCAGGTACGATGCGCCCGCTTTCACTCCTCGCGGCTCAGCTCGACGGGCTTCGGCGGAATTATCGTCGATATCGCGTGCTTATAAATAAGCTGCTGCCTGCCGTCGGAATCGAGCACGACCGTGAAGCCGTCGTAGGCGCGGATAACGCCGTGCATCTGAAATCCGTTTACGAGAAACACCGTGAGACTTACCTTCTCGCGGCGAAGCTGATTGAGGAATGCGTCCTGAAGATTCTGTGTCTTTTGCATCTTTCGTGCTCCTGTTTATGTAGATTATCCCGTGCCGGGACAAGAGCATCATAAACCACACGAGTGCAAATATTCGGTCGAAAACCGTCGCGCTTCATTAAAATCGGGCGAGGACGGCCACTCGTACCATTTCACCGTTTCGTCGCGCCGCAGCCACGTCAGCTGCCGCTTTGCGTATCGGCGCGAGGAGAGCTTTATAAGCTCTGTCGCCTCGTCCTTTGTAATTTCGCCGGCAAAGTACGCTGCCGGTTCCTTGTAGCCTATCGCCTGCATGGCAGTACAATCGGGCGAAAGGCCGGAATCAAGAAGCCCTTTTACCTCATCGAAAAGCCCGTCGGCTACCATTTTATCGACGCGCTCGTTTATCCTGTCGTACAGCATGGCGCGGTCGGCAAAGCTCAGGGCTATCTTCACCGCGTCGTACTTTTTCGGGCGCTTTCCGGTTTTCTCGTCGTGCTCGGTGATCGTCTCGCCGGTGAGAGTGTATATCTCGATCGCGCGCACGATGCGGCGCTTGTCGGCCGGGTGGAGCTTTGCCGCGCGCTCCGGGTCAAAGCCGCGCAGAGTCTCTATCATCGCCTCGCCGCCAAGCTCGTCATACTGCGCATTGAGCCTTTCGCGCAGAGCATTATCCTCCGCCCTTTCGGCAAAGTCAAGCCCCGAGATGAGCGAATCAATGTACAGATTCGTGCCGCCTGCAATTATCGGCAGCCTGCCGCGTGCCAATATATCCTGCACTGCTTTATTGGCATCCTCAACATAGCGCGATACGGAATAGACCTCGGTAGGGTCAACAATGTCTATCATGTGATGCGTAACACCCTGCATCTCGGTATGCGTTACCTTGGCCGTACCAATGTCCATACCACGGTATATCTGCATGGAGTCGGCCGAGACTATCTCGCCGCCGAAATCCCTTGCAAGCTCAACGGAAAGGCGCGTTTTGCCCGTTGCCGTCGGGCCTGTTATAACAACGATCTTATCTGCCATATCAAACGATCCTGCTGAAGAATTTATCGAGCTGCTTTTTGCTCAGGCGCGCGGAAACCGGTCTGCCGTGGGGGCAGTATTTGACCTCGCCCGAGGCGACGGCGCAGGCGATGCGCTCAAGCTCGGCAATATCGTGCCGCCGTCCGGCCTTTATCGCCGCCTTGCAGGCGACGGTGTGCAGTATCTCGTCGCGCGCGCTCTCGGCCGAGACCTCGCCGCCCTCGCGCAGCCTTTGGCATATCTCCTCAAGCGCGGATGCGGCCTCGGAAACGTCAACGTCGTCCGGCACCGAGCGCACGGCGAAGCTCTCCTCGCCGAACGGCTCGACCTCAAAGCCCATCTCGTCCAAAAGCGCGGCGTTTTTCTCGATGATCTCCGCGTCCTCGGCCGTCGGCCGGATGATGACCGGCGCAAGCAGCGTCTGGCTCATTATCTGCCTGCTCTGCGCCTTGAGGCGGTCAAATATCATGCGCTCGTGCGCTGCGTGCTTGTCGATGAGCATAAGCTCGTCGCCGATCTCCGCAAGGATGTAGGTATCCAGCGCTTCGCCGATCACGCGGCAGGCCGGAGCGCTGATTTTTTCAACATTTTCAACTGATTTTTCAACATTTTTTCGCTCGGGAGCGGGAGAAAAAAGGGGGTTTTTGTCGATTTTCGGCAAAACCGGGTCTTTTTGCGGCGGCTCGGGAGCCGGGTACGCCGCCGGAGCGCGGAAAACGGGTCTTTCCTCGCGCCTCGGCGCAGGCGCGGAAGCCGGGGGCTTCGCGGGCGAGGAGGAAGCCGCCTTGGCGCGGTATTCCTCGGCGCTCATGCTGCGGAAAAACTCCGGCTTCGGAGCGGAAACGGCGCGCCGCGTGCCCTCTGAGAGCGTGATCTCGATCGGCTTTTCCTCGGCCTCGAGACAGGCGCGCACGGTCTGGTAAACAAGGTCGAAAACCTTCTTTTCGTCGGAGAATTTCACCTCGGTCTTTGCCGGGTGAACGTTCACGTCCACCGCGCCGCGCGAAAGCTCCAGATACAAAACGCAGGAGGGGAATTTTCCGGTCAGGAGCGTGTTTTTGTACGCCTGCTCGACCGCCGATTGCAGCAGCACGGACTTTATATACCTGCCGTTGCAGTAAAAATGCTGGTTTGCGCGGTTGCCGCGGCCGAAGGCCGGGGACGAGGTGAAGCCGGTGACGGCCATGCTCTCGCCCTTGCCGGAAACCGGCAGCATGCCGCGCGCGGTCTCGCGCCCGAGAAGCGCGTACACCGCCGATTCCTCGCGCCCGTCGCCGGGGGTGAAGAAAACCTCCTCGCCGTCGCGCTTTAGGCGCACCGATACCTCGGGTCTGCCGAGGGCGCAGTGCAGCGCGGCCGAAATGCAGGCCGAGGCCTCCGAGCGGTCGGATTTGAGAAACTTCAGCCGCGCCGGGGTGTTGTGGAAGATATCGCGCACGGTGATGCTCGTGCCCTCCGGGCAGCCGATGGGCGACATGTCGATGATATCGCCTGCCTGAACGACGACGCGCACGCCCTCGGCTGCGCCCTTTTCGCGCGTTATAAGCTCAATGCGGCTGACGGCCGCGATCGCCGCAAGCGCCTCGCCGCGAAAGCCCATCGTTCCGATGGCTTCAAGACCCTTTTCGTCGTGCAGCTTGCTCGTTGCGTGCCGGGTGAAGGCAATGCCGGCGTCCTCGGGGCTCATGCCGCAGCCGTCGTCGCTTATTTTTATGTATGTCGCGCCGCCGCTTTTGAACTCGACCGTCACCTTGGATGCGCCCGCGTCGAAGGAGTTTTCCATAAGCTCCTTTATCACCGACGCCGGACGCTCGACGACCTCACCGGCGGCGATCATATCGGCCACCAGCGGCGGAAGAATATTTATGCGTGTCATGGGCTAACCTCGTCTTTGCTCATCTTTGTTAATTAACTCATTATACATTAATTGTGTTGAAAATTCCACTGAATTTATGTTAATATATAATGTACTTTTATTGTTTGCAAGGGAAAAGAAAAATGGCATACGAAAGAAAAGAGATAAGCATTGAAGCCATCCACCGGCAGGAGGATATCTGCCGCGAGATATACGATAGCTTCGTTTCGCAGAAAAACCGGCCGCTCGCAATGGTCGATACCTACGGCTGCCAGCAGAACGAGGCCGACAGCGAGAAGCTGCGCGGCTACCTCGCCGAGATGGGCTACGGCTTCACGCAGGACGAGTTCGAGGCCGACGTCATCGTCGTGAACACCTGCGCCGTGCGCGAGCACGCGGAGATGCGCGTTCTCGGCAATGTCGGGCAGCTTAACCACAGCAAAAAGCAGCGCCCCGGCCAGATAATTGCCGTGTGCGGCTGCATGGTGCAGCAGGAGCACATGGTCGAGAAGATAAAGAAGTCCTACCCCGTGGTCGATCTCGTTTTCGGGCCGCACGAGCTGTGGCGCTTCCCGGAGCTGCTGCTGAAAACCATGACGGGCCACAAGCGCGTTTTCGCCGCCGAGAAAAGCGACGGCTATGTTGCCGAGGGCATGCCCTTAAAGCGCGACAGCAGCGTTAAGGCCTGGCTTTCGATCATGTACGGCTGCAACAATTTCTGCACCTACTGCGTCGTGCCCTACGTCCGCGGCCGCGAAAGATCACGCCGCCCGGAGGATATCGTCGCCGAGGCGCGCGAGCTTGTCGCTGCCGGCTGCAAGGACATTACACTGCTCGGGCAGAACGTCAACTCCTACGGCAAGGATCTCGGTCTGGGCGTCGATTTTGCAGACCTCATCCGCATGATAAACGACATTCCCGGCGAGTTTCTCATCCGCTTCATGACAAGCCACCCCAAGGACGCAACGGAGAAGCTGTTCAAAACGATGGCCGAGTGCGAAAAGTGCGCGCATCAGCTGCACCTGCCCGTGCAGTCGGGCAACGACCGCGTGCTCAAGGCCATGAACCGAAACTACACCGCCGAGAAATACCTCGCGCAGGTAAGGCTTGCGCGCAGCTATATGCCCGACCTCGTCATAACCACCGATATCATCGTCGGCTTCCCCGGCGAGACGGACGAGGAGTTTGAGGACACGATAAAGCTCTGCGACGAGGTGCGGTACGACGCGATGTTCACCTTTATCTACTCAAAGCGCGTCGGCACCCCGGCGGCGAGCATGCCGGACGCGGCCACGCGCGAGGATAAGCAGCGCCGGTTCGACAGGCTGCTGGAGGCGGCAAACCGCGTTTCCGCCGAAAAGCACGCCGAGTATATCGGCAAAACCGTGCGCGTCCTCGTTGACGGCGAGACCGGCAAGGACGAGTATAACCTCTCATCGCGAACAAACGGCGGCCGCCTTGTGCATCTTGCAGGCGATAAGTCGCTGATAGGGCAGTTTATTGACGTAAAGATCACCTCGGGCAACACCTGGGCGCTGTACGGAAAGGTCGGAGAATAAAATGAAAAGCGAAAAGCTCAAAAGATTCCGCGTCACGCAGACGCTGCGCTTCCCCTCGAACATAATGAAAGGCTTTTTCTATGCCGGGCTTGTGCTGCTGCCGCTTGGCGTCATCATCGCGGTGCTGAGCTTTTTCATTCCGGCGCTTGAGGGCGTGCGCGGCATTGCCGTCATCGCCGCCGCGCTTTCGGTGATCTGGCTGTTTGCCGCAAAGTTCATTTCCGAAACGAACTTCGGCCTTGCAAACGTCTCGTTCACCGAGCAGGGCATCATCTTCCGCACCGGCGGCGCGGACAGCGTCGAGTATCGCCTGAACTGGGACGATGCCGTCTGCTGCGGCAGGATCAAAACGCGCTGGTCGTGGTGGTGCTATGTCTCCGACCACGAGCTGAGCGAGAAGGAGAAAAAGGAGTTCCCCGAGTTTGTCGAAAAGGGCGTTTTTTATTTCTCCGACGCCGACAACACCGTCGAAGAGCTGAAAAAATTCCTCCCTCCCCGGTTTTCGGATGCGATTTGACGCAAATATGGTTTATGCCATTGTTCCGAACCGGGCTACCGCAATAAACGTATCCGTAGGAGCAGAAAGGCGCCTCTAAATGTCTTCCCCTTGCGGAGCTTGAGGGGAAGATGCCGCTTGCGGCAGATGAGGTGTAAATAAATCCGCGCCGTAGGCGCCACAGCTTTTATAATATGAACGACACAAACAACGACAAATTAACGGCGTTTGCGCAGAAGCTGCGACGAAATATGACGAAAGAGGAACGACATCTCTGGTACGATTTTCTCAAGCTCCGGCCGGAGAATTTCAATCGTCAGAAGGTAATCGGAAAATACATCGTCGATTTCTATTGCGCAGAGGCAAGGCTTGTGATCGAGCTTGACGGCTCGCAGCATTGCGAGGATGCCGGAATGGCATATGACGCCGAGCGAGACGAGTATTTGCGCGGCCTCGGGCTGACGGTGTGTCGGTATTCAAACTTGGACGTGATGCGCAATTTTGAAGGTGTTTGCACGGATATACTTATCCGATTAAATAATGTGTTTGCCTGACGGCAAAGATTTAATCACACCTCATCCGTCGCCAAGGCGACACCTTCCCCTCAGGCTACGCAGGGGAAGGCAAGGGGGACGGTCTGTGACCGCCCCAATGAATAATGAATGATGAATAATTAATAGTGAA
>ERZ772883.833-NODE-833-length-28162-cov-9.481090_pt1 | contig 28162 bp, 29 predicted proteins | sample MGYA00580575_ERZ772883 | MGnify/ENA primary metagenome ERZ772883 (study PRJEB29015, sample SAMEA2737666) | human gut metagenome | biome: human gut; feature: human-associated habitat; material: faeces | place: China | collected 2012 ...
TTTTGCCGTCAAAAATTACATCTAATGAGTCTGTTACAACTACATTAGTTGCTTTATAGTTACCTATGTTTAATACTCTTATTGTATATATTACAGTATCTCCTTCTCTTACCATAGGTTTATTATTTCCTGTTACTGGTATTTGTTCACTTTCGCCTGCTTTTAATACTGCTGTTGCTGTTTTTTCTATTTGTAATTCTGGTTTATATATTCCCATGTTTGCTGTTATTGCTGGTATTCCTATTGTAGTCCATGACAATCGTAAATCTTCAAATACTTTTTGTTTCTCTTTTCTTATTGTTTCTTCAATTCCCTGAGAAATTTCTTCTCTACTAGGTGTTGTTGTACCTGTTGATGGTCTTGTTGTTGTAGAACCTGGTGTTGTTGTTCCTGGTGTTGTTGGGTCCACTGGTGTTACAGATGTTTCTGGATTTGTTGGATTTTCTATTACATTTCCAGAATTGTTTTGTCCTTGGTTTACTTGATTGTCGTTTCCTGTTGTTGGTAAATTTTGAACTTGATTTTCTTCTTGTGCAGCGGCTGCTTCGCCTCTATTTTTTAAGAAGACTGTTACACCAGTTGCTGATGCACCAATTAAAACTAATGATACAAGTCCAATTACTACATTTTTTGTGTTTAAAAACTTTCCTTTCATTTTAACCTCCATTAAAATTTTTAAATGACTTCTCTTGCTTTTACTACAAGTCTATTTTTGTCTCTGTTAGTACAAGTAATTAATGTTACTTCTCTTGTATTTTCTTCTATTGGGAAAATACAATCTATATCGTTTGGATCTATAACGTATTTGTCAAAAACTTGATATTTTACAGTTACCATTTGGCTATCTGTTAGTTCAATAATGTCGCCATTTTCTAGCTTATCTATTTTTCCAAACATTGTGTTGTTTAGTCTATTGTGTCCTGCTAGTACTACATTCCCTTTTTGATTTATCTTTTCTCCCCAAAACTTTGTAATTGATAAGTCTAAACTTTCTTTGTTTGTTTTTTCAAGTATTGGATACTCTATACCGATTTTTGGTATATTGATTATACCAATTACTTTATATTCTCCTATTTTTTGATCTATCTCTTGTATAACATCTATTTGTTCAGGATTACTTTTATTTTCTTTTTTTATTTCTTGCAATACTGTTTTAGTATTGTCTTCAACTTTCTTACTTTCAATTTGCTTTTTTATCACAAATCCTGCTAAAATAATTGCTGTGATAACAAGTATTACAAGAATTATTTTGTAAACTGTTATCTTTTTCATTATTTGCTCATCTCTTTTTTCTTTAATATTGCTATTCTAACTGATACTGCAATAATTGCAATTATTACTATTCCTAATACTACCAATAATGTGTTATTATCATAAGTATAAGGTAATACAGTTTTTATTTCTTTTTCAACAATTTCTTCATCATAATTTCTATATGATGTTAGGAAATGAACATCATTATCATTTTCTGCTGTTAGCCATAATATGTATTGATCTCCTGTTTGAGCATCGTTTGGTTGTTTTATTGTGTTATTTTCAATATTTTTCCATTCTTCGCTTGATAAATTTCCTTGTAGTTTTTCTTTTAAATCAACAAATTCTTTGCTAGCTTTAATTTCTGTGTATTTGTCTGCAAATTGTTTCTTTTCAAGTAATTCTGCTAATGCAAAAAAGTTTTCTGTATCTGTGTTTGTTTTTCTTGCTATTAATTGATATTTTCCGTCTGTGCGGTTATCTGCAAGTTTTGCAACTCCAACTGTTTCTGTTATTTTTGTTCCATTTTCATTTACTTCGTTTACAATTTGTTCTTGTTCTAGTTTGATTGGAATATTTTTTGATACTGTGTTAAGGTTTTCTAGCTCTGCTTTTGTTATGTTATCATTAACATCAATTTCAAATATTTCAGTCTTTGCATCTGTTTTTACAAACATATACTTTTTAGCTGCTAATTCAGTGTTGCTATATGCTATGTTGTTTTCTCCATCAGCTGTGTCTTTTGCAGAGTTTGTATATGTTAAGCTTTCCTCGTTTGCTTCTTTGTTGTCTGAAAAAGCAAATTTGAATTCTTTATCTAAGTACCCTTTTAAATAAATTATGTACTCACTTTCTGACTGTTTTACTACAACAGCATTTTCATTTGTTCCGTAAGCAATAATAGGCATTCCTACTGTTAGTATTCCTATAATTACTATCATTAAAAGAATTTTAAGTTTTGAAGTTTTCATTATAATCCCCCTATTTTTTTGTTTTCATTATTACATTATATTGTAAATCAACGATTAATATTATATCTCAATTTAAAAGATTTGTAAAGGTTTTTATGTAAATTGTTTCTGTTTTTAGTATAATTTAGCTGTTTATTTATAAAAAAATTATGTTTACTTTTTTTGTGCAAAAAATAGCTACAAATTGTTAAATTCATAACCTAACAATTTGTAGTTTAAAATATTATTTATTCTGCTCTTGCAAGTATTACAAGCCTATCTTTACCATCATCTGTACAAGTTGATAGAGATATTTCTGTATTGTTTCCTCTATCTCTTGTTATATATTCTGTATCAGTTTCAGGTAATGTTGAAATTTCATATATTGAATATGTTAATGTTCTTCCTGTTAAATCTGTTATTTTTACTTTATCTCCAACTTCTAGTTTTTTATTATTTGAGAAAAACTTTCCGTTTCTATAATTATGCCCAATTATAACTGTGTTTCCTTGTTCGTTTAATTTTGGATTACTTGGATACATTACTCCAACAGCTACCTCCAATGCTCCTGGTGATACATCTAGTACTATTGGGTATTCTATCTTTGTTTTTTCTATTTTAATTGAGCCAACTACCGCATAGTTTTTGTAGAATTTTGTTTTTGGTCTTGAAGAATTACCACCTGCTTGTGTATTGTCTTGGGTTGTATTGTTTCCTCCTTCAATGGGTTGTATTTCTGTTATATTTTCGTCTACTGTGTTGTTATCATTTGTATCGTTTTTAGTTGTATTATCATTTCCCTCATATAATTCTGCAATTACTTTTCTTTTTTCTTTATCGTCTTCATAGTTTTTGTATACTTTTATTCCTATAAAGATTCCTATAACAATTATTGCTATAATTGCTATAATTAGAACTACTGTTAATACATTGCTATATCTACTTCTAAACATAAAATTCATCTCCTTTATATATTATATCATAATGAATTAATATTGTAAATTCTATGTTAGTCATCTATTTCCACTATTTTAGCATATTTAGATTTATCAAAGTTTTCATCATATTCAACACTGTCAAATATTTCTGGCATTTTTTCTTTAAAATGAATTAATAGTGGTATCATTACTTGTTCAACTGCTGGATGTGCATGATTTGTACATCTTAATGCTAAAATGTGTTTCCATTCTCTTATATTTGCTGTCATTGTTACTAATGCAGCAGTTGAGTGAGGTAAAATCATTCTCATTTGGTCTGGTGTTGCTCCCATTTGAGTCATTTTCATGTAATGATTTTCTATTTCTTCGCAGCATCTTTCCCATTCATTATATAGTTCTGTGTTTTTTTCAATGTTTACAGGGTTTATAAATTTTATTTGATTATCAAATTTATCTTTTCCGTAGTTACAATATCTTGTGCTTTCAATAGAAAATGATGCTATTCTGTGTCTTGTTAAGTCCTTATAAACTCCAACATCGCATATCATTCTTATTGTTATTTTTTCATGTTCTAATATTGATTCATGTCCTCTATTTATACAATTTTTAAGAAGTGTTTTATAGCTTTCGTCTGTTATTTTATCTTCAGAACGGTAACATGTTCTGCATGCTCTTTCTAGGTTTTGCATAATTTTTTTATAATCTACCTTTTCAATTTCAATTCTTGGTTCTACAATTTTCATATTTATATTCCTTTCTTGCTTTATGTTAGTACAAAAGAGAGGCACTTTGAGCACCGTGCCTCTCTTTTAAATTATTTATCTCTACCTTCTGGAAGTGCTGGTACATCTAGAACTATTCTTATTCTTGTTAAACGTTTTATTGCTTGTACAACTTTACTTTGTTTTATTCTTTCCCATAGTGATGGTTTTATCTCAAATCTTGTTTCTTCTATGTATTCAGCAAGCTCTTCAGGTTGTTTAACTTCTTCCTTAACTTCTTCTTGTTTTTCTTCTTCTGGTTTAAATACAGGTGTTGGTATTCCTCTTAATGCTTCTGCAATTTCAATTCCAATATAGCTTAATGCTTTTGATCTATCTTCTATTCTTTCCATATCGATTTCTATATGTAAATTTGTTTCTAGGTTGTTTATTCTAGCATTTACTAATTTAACAGCGTCTTCATAGTTATCTGGAATTTTATTTTTTGTTTTTCCTATTATTATTAATGCTTCTGTTATGTCTTCTGATACCTTTTCTGATATTTCTTTTACTTTATTTTTCCATTCTTTATCTTTATTTTGAACAGCTTCTAAAACTAGTTTTAAATCATTTGCAACATTTATGTTGTTTTCTCTTTGTCTTATTAATACTTCTATTTGTTTTGTATTGTCTTCAAATTCATTTGTTGCATATTCTACTAATTCATGTGCTCCTTTGTATACACTTGCTGGGAAGTTCTTTTTGTTTGGGTATTCAATTAAATAAACTTTTATTGAATCAATTAAATCCTTGAAAAAAGCATCTTCCTCTAATTGCACAATTTGTTTTTTACTATTAGGATTTATTAATTTCTTAACTTTATCTATATTAGATAAAATTTTTTCTTCTGTTATTATCATTTTTACGTTTACTATGCCTCGTTTTTGTTTGTTAAAGAATAGCATTGTAAACTCCCCTCCTCTTTATCGTATGTGATTAAATCTTCTTTTATTATTATACATTTTTTTGCATAAAAGTACAATAGATTTTTCGTATATTTTTATTACACTTTTGTTTCAGTTTTGTTACAATTTTGTTACATTGTTAGTTTTGCAATAGCAAATCCTATAACAATAATTCCAACTATAATCCTGTATACTGCAAAGCCTTTGAAGCTTCCCTTTTTTAGGTATTCCATTAAGAATTTTATTATTAATATTCCTACAATAAAACTTGTTAATATTCCTAACCAGAAAGATATACTTCCTAGGTCAAAATTTTTAAATTCAAATATTACTGCTGCTGCTGTTATCGGTGTTGCAAGAAGGAAGGAATATCTTGCTGCACTTTCTCTATCTATCCCCAATGCTCTTGCAACTGTCATTGTTATTCCTGAACGTGAAACTCCTGGAAATGCTGCTGCTAAGCCTTGTGACATTCCTATTAGCATTGATTCTTTTAAATTAATTTTTTCATATTTAATATTTGATTTTGATTTTTTATCAACTATATACAGAATTACTCCCATTACAATTAATGTAATTGCTATTACTATCATTTCAAAATTTAAACTTTTTTCAAATAAATTTTCTGAAATTTTGCTTAAAACTAAGCTTAAAATGCCTGCGGGAATTGTTGATAAAACAAGCATCCAAAAGATTTTTCCTTCTGTTGTTTTTTTCTTTTTTACAACTTGATTATATCCTCCAACAATTAAATTTACCCAATCTTTAAAAAAGAATATTATTATTGCAAGTAGTGTTCCTATGTGTAGGGCAACATCAAATGAATCTGGTATTTTTTCCCAACCTAATAGCCATGGGAATAGGTTTAAATGTGCAGAGCTTGATATTGGTAAAAATTCTGTTAATCCCTGTACTATTCCTAATATTATTGCTTGATATATTTGCATATATATTTCCTCCTATAGTCATTTGTTACTTTAAATTTATTCTTATTTTGTTTTTGATATTCCGTTTTTGTTTTCTTTTCGTCTATTTAGTGCTTTTGTTAGGTTATATGTGTCGTTTAGATATTCTTCTATTTCTAGTTCTTGCTCTGTTTCATTAAATTCCATTTGAGTTTTGCCATCAGGCTTTTCAATGAAATCTCTAATTGGAAATAGTATTGGTTCTTTTCTTGCTATTTCGTAATATTTTGAATTTACCTTAATTGCATTGTTTACATCTAGTATAGCTTTTTCTTTTTGATTTTTTATTGTATGTATTTTTGCAAGTTCTAAATATGATTTTGCTTCTTTTTCATTATACAAGCTTTTTGAGAAGTTTTCTTCTGCACTCTCAAAATCTCTATATAGTAAAGCAATTTGTCCTAATCTATAATATGCCAAATACATATCTTCATTTATTTCTACAGTTTTTTGGAAGCATTTTCTAGCAATGTCAAAATCATTTATTCTTGCATAGCAAACGCCTAAGCTATAATATAAATCATAATTTTCTGGTTTATATTTTACTGCATTTGTAAATACTTCTATTGCATTTTTAAATTCTTTTTTTTCTAAATATATGTCTCCGCAATATTTTTGAGGCTTCATACATCTGTGGTCTATTTTTTAGCAAAGTTTTAAGCATGTCTGTTGCTTCATCTTTTTTTCCTAAATCATTTAGTAGTACTGATATTTTGTAATATGAATCATAGTCATTCTTTTTTATATCTAGCACTTGAACATACTCATCTATGGCTTTTCTCATTCCGCCTTCTTTTTCATATAGGTTTGCTAGCATTTTATGCCCAATATAGCTGTTTGGATATTTACTTACTAAATCAATTAATACCTTTTTCGCTTTTTTTGCTTTGCCAAGCCATAAATAGCTTTGTGCCATTACTACTCTTAGTATTTCTGATACATTAATGTTTTTGGCTTCTAGCAAAAATACAGCTATTGGTATAATTATGCATAGTATATATAGTATTACTGTGGTTAATGTTCCGTTCTAAAATATTGAAATATATCTTAAGCAAATTTAGTAATATTCCTAATGCCTGTATTCCTAATATTGTTAGATATGTTGTGTCGTTCTTTTTTATCATTTTCAATAATAAAATATATACAAAGAGTACAAAAGCAACAACTGTAAATATGATTTCCTCTATCATATACTACCATTCCTTTCTTTGTATCCTTTTAACTTTCAAATTTAGCTTTGTAATTTTCAATACTCTTTTGTATTATTTTTTCTGCTTCTTCTCTGCCTAGTATCTCCTCTACTACTGTTTCTTTATGTTCTAGTTGTTTATATACTTCAAAGAAATGCTTTATTTCGCTTGAAATATGGTTTGGTATTTCTTCTATGTTATTATATTCATTTAAAAATGGATCTTTTTTTGCTACTGCTATTATCTTTTCATCTCTTTGTTCTGAGTCTATCATTATTAATACACCTATAGGATAACATTCTACTAGTGTTAATGGATCGATGTTTTCTTGACATAGAACTAAAACATCTAATGGATCTTGATCATCTGCATAAGTTCTTGGTATAAATCCATAGTTTGCTGGATAGTGTGTTGCAGTATATAAAACTCTATCTAATCTTAACATTCCTGTTTCTTTATCTAATTCGTATTTATTTTTTCCACCTTTTGTTATTTCAATTACTGATATAAAATCATCTTTTTTTATTCTGTTTTCTTTAATATCATGCCATATATTCATTTTTATTTTCCTTTCTTAAATATTTATTTATTACAATTTTTTCCCAAGGTCTTTTTAATCGTGTGAGCCATATATCCCTTGTATCTATTGGTTTTGTAAGTATTGTAAACATTTTGCATCTGTTTCCTCCAAATACATCAGTGAAAACCTGGTCTCCAACAACTGCAATATTTTCAGGTTTTAGATTCAAAATTTTCATAACTTTTTTAAAGCCGTTTTTACTTGGTTTATGTGCAAAATATAAATACTCCAAATTTAAAGTTTCCGCAACTTTTTTTACTTTATGTACTTTATTTGTGTTAGAAAGTATGAACATTTTTATTCCTTGTTTTTTTAAATTCTCACACCACTCAATGCAGCCTTCTAGCAAGTTTTTATCAAAGTCTATTAAAGTGTTATCAATGTCTAAAATTAGCCCTTTAATATTATGTTTTTTTAATATTTCTATTGTTATTTCTTTTACATTTGTTAAATATAGTTTTGGGTATAATATCATTAATCCTCCATTTTAGTATAAATTATATTTCCCCTACATGTATAATTTGTAGGGGTTATTTATTATTTTTTTCATTATTAATATACGTTTCTAATATGTATACTGCTGAGATTGTGTCTACAATATTTTTTTTGTTTTTTGACTTAATTCCCAGCTCGTTCATGGTTCTATGTGCTTGTACTGTTGTAAGTCTTTCGTCTACTGCTTTTATTGGTATTTTATTAAATTTGCATTTTAATTTATGAATAAAGCCTTCAGTTTTTTGAGCTCTTTCAGTTTTTGAACCATCCATATTTATTGGCATGCCAATAACAATTATAGAAACTTGATATTTATTTATAATTTCTTCTAGTCTTGCTAATACCTTTTTGTCTTTTCCATCATTTAAGATAGTTTCTAAGCCTTGAGCAGTAATACCTAGTTCATCTGTTATTGCTGTACCAACTCTTGAATCGCCATAATCTATTCCTAATACTCTCATTACTCATCTATTCCTATATAACTTTTTACCATGTTTTCAAGAAGTTCGTCTCTTTCTATCATTCTTATTATATTTCTTGCCTCTTTATAGCTAGTTATATATGTTGGATCTCCCGATAGTATATATCCTACAATTTGGTTTATTGGATTATATCCCTTTTCTTCAAGTGCTTGATATACTTCTTTTAAGATTTCCTTTGTTTTTAAATTTTTGTCCTTTTCAACTTTAAAATTCATTGTTTTATCACTTGCCATATTATTACCTCCTAAATACAATTAATTTCGCTTTCAGCTGTGCCGCTGTTGTCTAAATATTCTTCTAGCTTTTTGGTTACTTCCTCAATACCGGTTCCTTTGTAATATGTGCCTAATACAAAGTTAGTTATAGGTTGTGCTTCTATGGGGTTTTTACCATGTTTTTTGTTTGTTACAAGTTTTATGCTTTCAATACTTTGTTTAATTTTTGAAACAAATTCTATTGTTTCATTTATTTCTGTTCCGGAAAATGCAATAGCAAATTTAGGTCCCATATATCTAACAAATACATATTCTGAAGATATATCTGCTTTTACTGTATTTGCTACCTGCACAATCAGGGCTGTTCCTATTTTTCTTCCATAGGTTTCGTTAATTTCTTCAATGTTATTTATCGAGAACATACATATTGTACTTGTTGCATATCTATCAACTGTTCTTTTTCCTTTGCCGTATAAATATTCTGCTGAATTTAGCCCTGTGAACTTATCTACTCTATATATATTTTCTATTGTGTTTTGATATGATATTGTTTTTAAAACTGAAATGATATTTTCTCTTATTACTTCTAATATTCCCGTATCCATTCCGTCAAATGCGTGTGCTACATCACTTTCTATAATCCAATATCCTATATAAATATTATCAATATATAGAGGAAAAAACATTGCCGATTTTGCTCTTGCCATATCTGCTTTTTGGTAGCTTAGTCTTTCATTTTCCTTATTTACAGTAACATATTTAGGCATTGCATTTGTTATGCTATCTTTAAATAGTGGATCTGTATGTAAATTAGTCATTGCATCCCAAAATCTTTCTTCAACATTTGAAGCTTTTAGCATATATTCTGCTCCATTAAACACTACTATACTTGAATATTTTATTTTGTATTTTTCAATAAGAATATCATTTATTATTTTTATTTTGTCTTCAGCAGAGGCGTCTTTTCCTATTGTATCCATAAAGTCTTGCAATACCCTTAAATTTGCTATTTTATCGTTGGTATTATTTAGACCTCTGACCTTTCTATATATTGATAAATTATATATTATTAAGCAAATAACGAGTATAACAAGTACAACTATAACTATTAATAATCCTGTTGTCAATTTCTTCACCTCTTTTTAGTATTTTTCTTTCATTTTACTTAAAGTACTGTTTATTTGATTTGAAAAAGGATCTACTCCCATTGGTGTTTTGCTATCATAAGTTTGTTTTCCTACTAATGGGTATACCAAGCTTGCTAAATTCTTAAGTGCTATCATAAATTGTTTTGTATAGCCATTTAGGCTTATCGAACAATTTACAAGAGAGTCTAGGTATTTAACATAGTTTTGCACTTCAAATGGAATTTCACAAAATGTAATATTATCTTTGTTGAATAGTTCTGTCATGTATGTCATACTTGGTGAGTTGTAACATGACATTCCTCCTATTAATGTTTTTACACTCAAACTTCTTACCTTTTCTGATTTGTTTATTACTATTTTTAGTTTTTCTGGTTTTAATACTTCTTTTGATTTTAGATTTCTCAAAAATGCTGTTAATGGTTGAATTGTTAATACATCCATTGTTTGCACTAAGTATATTTCCTGTACTCTTGCAAATATTTCAGGGTTTGTATCAAAGTCTGTATCTATTAATATTGCTGAATATCTTTGAACTAATGTTGTTAGTATTTTTTCAATATTATAGGTAGCTTCTTCTCCTGGCATTTCTGTATATATGGTTAAGTTTCTTTTTGCTTCAATTCCTTTTGCAATACCGTTTTGAAGGTTTTGCATACAATTTCTAGCAGTTTCGCGTAGGCTTTCTTTATCATCAGTATAAATGTAATAAGCATTTTTTGATTTTGTCATATCTAATATTGCAGTTTCTATTCCCATTGAAGCTAATAGCTCGGCTGTATTATTTACTACAAATGATGTTCCATTTTTAGTTGTTCCTACAAAGGCAACTATTTTTTTATCTGCTGTAAGAACGTGGTTAAAGTTTGAGTTTGTATTGTTTGTTTTTGTCATATAATTGTTATTATTATATAGGTTTACATCTTCGTTTCTGCTTTTTTCCTCATTCTTGCTATATGATAAATCAATTTCACTGCTTGGTTTAGGTGTTTTATCTTCTTCCTCGTTTATATTGAATAAGTCTACTTCTTCATTATCATCTTTGCTATCTTCTAAATCAAATAAGTCTATTTCATTATTGTTTTCTTGTTTTGGAGTATCATCCATATTAAACAAGTCTACTTCTTCTGGCTTGCTTTCCTCTTGCTTTGGAGTATTATCATCCATATTGAATAAGTCTATTTCTTCTTGTTCATCATTTTCTGGTTCTGGCTGTATATTTGTTTCTTTTTCAACTTCAACTTGTTTTTTAGGTCTGCCTCTACCTCTTTTTGGCTTTTCAACTTCTGGTTGTGTATTTTTTCTTGGTCTACCTCTTCCTCTTTTTGGTTGTTCTATTTGTTCTTCTTGCTCAATTGTTGTTTCTTCTTCTTTTTCTTCATTACTCTCAGGTAGTTCTATTGTTTCTTCTGGAATATTTATTGGCTTATTTTCTTCTTGAAGTCTATCATCTATTATTATATTATTAGGTTCAATATTTGGAGTTTTAACATTAGGAACTACAACCTTTTGAACATTTCTTGTTGTAATATTTTCAGGTATAACAACATTTCTTATATTTTTCGGTTTTATTAATTGTTCTACAAAATTATCTTCGTCATTTTCTTTTTCGTCTATTTTTTTTAATTTTTCTTTGTAGCTTTCTGTTTTTCTTCTAGAATCAAAATCAGTTAATGCTGAAGTAGTTACTAATTGTTGATACTTAGGAGATCTTTCTTCTAAAACCGCTTTTACATTCATAGGTAAGTATTTGATGATAATTTTTAATTGAGTATCAGTATATTGTGCTACTATATTGTTAAAGCTTTCAACATACTTATCTTCATTTTTTCCAAGTCTTGCATAGTGTGCTCTAATGTTTTCAACCTCTGCTTCGCTAACGCTATTTTCGCTATCGCTGTCTCCTAGTTCACTTTCATGTATGTTATAGTATATTTTTGCAGCTTCTTTATCTCTTGGTTGATTAATTAATCTGCATACTTCATCTATGCTTCTATCTTGACCTATTATGGCGTTATATATTTCATTTTTGTACATTTTTATTATCATATCATCTGTTTTTTTTCTTCTGTCAGCACAAATCAAGATTATATCTATTGAACCATTAATTGAGTTTTTTATTTCTTCACATATTTTGCTGTATTTTTCAAATAAAAACTTATCTATTGAAGCATAATTATTATTTGCAAATGGTTCTAAATCTTCACTTATTACTACTCTGCTGTAGCTTTTATCCTTTTGTAACTCTCTATATATTGCATTAAAATAATATACGTTTTTGTAAGATAATATCTCTTTATATTCTTTTTGATATTTCTTTACAATCGCCTCTGAAACATTATCATTATTTACTGCAAATAAGATTTTCATACGTTTAACCCCTCCAACCTGTTACTACAAGTGCATAAATAAAAGGTAGAATTTGACAAATTACTAATATTGTCACAAATACTATTACGGTTCCAAAACCTCTGTGTTTATAATCTAGTCTTCTTGTTCCCATTACATATTGGAATACTAAGCCTATTGCAATACCTACAAAGCATAATGGTATACTGTATGGTTGTACAATTTCTTCGATTATGTATCCTGCAAACCAATAAGCATCAGAGCCATATTTTTCAGTGTATTTTTCCTCTTTTAATTTCATTTTGTCTTTAATTTCTGTAACCTCGTTTTGGTTATTGTTCTCAAGCTTATTTGTTTCTGTTGCAAAGACTGTATTTATTGATAACAAACATAAAATTACTAATACTATTGCAATTGTTTTTTTCATTTTATACCTCCAACATATTACTTTTTTTACTTATAATATCATACAATATTATGGAAAAAATAGCAAGTTTATTTGAATAATTTTTTTAAGTTTTTTGCTATAATAAAAATTACAAATTGCAATATTTTTTGCAATTTGTAATAAAATTGTAATATTTGTTCTATTTTTAATTTTGTTTTAGCTTAATATCCCTTACATGTTCTATTTTTTCCCATTTTGTATTTGGTTTTATTAATGCTTTAATATTTATTGCTATCCATGAGCCTAAGAATAGTGGATAACATAGTATTCCTTTAAGCATTGGTTTTATTGGTCTTTTATCTAGCATTAATGTAAATATTGCAGTAAGTGGTGGCATAATAAATGTTGCAATTAAATATTTTGCATAATTCCAAATTAAGCCCATTAAAGTCATTCCGTCACCAATATATATTATTAAATTTATAACTAATATTGATAATGTTACTATTAATATTGGCATACCCATAAGGTATAGTAAACCGTCAACATTCATTACTTTTCTGTTTCTTACAACTCCTGCTGCTAAATCTTTTAAGTAATATTTAAAGCATTGGATGTGCCCTACTGACCATCTTGTTCTTTGTGTCCAAGATTGTTTAAATCCTAGTGGTTGTTCATCATAAACTATTGCATCTGTTGCCCAACCTAAAGCTCTACCTTTTGATATATTTATTAAAGAATATTCTATATCCTCTGTTAAGGTTTTTGTGTTCCAGCCTTCTTGTTTTATTAAATCATATTTTACCATGAAGCCTGTTCCATTTAATAATGGTGATAAACCTACATTATATCTTGCTAAATGATAGAATCTGTGCATTGTCCAGTAAAATAATGCATAACCTGCTGTTACCCATGTATCTGATGGATTTTTTATATCTCTATAGCCTTGTACTACTTCTTCACCTTGGCATAGCTTTTTATTCATTGCTTTCATAAATTCTTTATCTACAATGTTGTCTGCGTCAAATACACAAAGTGCGTCGTAATCAGCATTTTGTTCTTGCATTTTTTTAAAGAACCATTGCATTGCATATCCTTTTGTTTTGTGCTCTGGATCTGTTCTTTCATACACAATAGCACCTGCATTTTTAGCTATTGGGGCTGTATTATCTGTGCAGTTATCTGCTATTACGTATATGTCGAGCTTATCTTTAGGATAGTTTTGTTCTTTTAAACTTTCTATTAAGTTTTTTATTACTTTTTCCTCATTATGTGCAGGAATTATTGCCATAAATTTATGTTCTTTATTTATTAATAATGGCTTTTCTTTGAATTTTATTAGTGAACAAACACTTATAGCTATGTTATATAACCAAAATATTGTAATTATTCCAACAAGTGCTTGTTGCAATATATACAAATAATCCATTTATTATTCTCCTTTACATTGCTTCTTCTGCTACTATATTTTCATCTGATTTGTTTTGTTCTTCATCTTTATTTACAAATTCTAAACTGCTAATAGATACTTCATAAGCTGTTCTGGCTTCAACTGTTCCGTCTTCATGTTTCTTTTCATATGGTCTTGATTGAACTCTTCCTACTAATTTTAATTCTGTTCCTATTGGCATGTCTTCGCAAAATCTTGCGTTTCTTCCCCATGTAATACATGGTATGTAATCAGATTTATTATATGCTCTATTTACTGCTACTAATATATCTGCTATTTCTCTACCAAATGGTGTTTTTCTATATATTGGTTTTCTACAGATATGTCCTACAAGTTGAACTTCGTTAGGAACTTTTATTTCTTCTTCTTCTCCTCTTTCTCTTATTTCTTTTGCAAAAACTGTTAATATTAATCTACTCTTTGTGTCTTCATAAGAGTTGTATGATCTAAATTGTCCTTCAATTACAACTTGTTTTCCTATACTTAAATCAAAATTTGCAATTAATCTTTCAGATATTGTTATTGGTATAATATCTGATATTCCACTTAAACGTGGTATTTCTAAATTAAAGTTAAAAAAGCTTTCTCCGTAAATCTCATGACTGAATTTTTTCTCACTTGTAACTTTACCAACTAGCATAATATAGTTGTTTTGTGAATAATTTGTAACCAATTTTATTTCCTCCTTTTTTTCGTCTAAAAAGCAGTTTTATTATAGACTTTTAGACTAGTCGAATCCCGACAATTTTAATTATACTACGTTTTTTTGGTTTTGTCTACATAAAATGGTAAAATTATGTTAATTTTTGATTTTTTTCTTATTTTTTATATATATTATGCCTTTTTTATATCTAAAACTTTGTATTTTGCTATACCACCTGGTGTATTTGCTTCTACTGTTTGACCTTTTTTTGCACCTATTAAAGCTGCTCCGATTGGTGATACATTTGATATTCTATTTTTTGCTAAATCTACTTCTGTTGAACCAACTATTGTGTATTCAAGTTCTTCATTAAATTCAATATCTAATATTTTTACAGTGTTTCCTACTTGTACTGTTTTTGTATCTATTTCTGATTCATCTATTATTTTTGCATATCTTAATTTATTTTCTAAATCTACAATTTTTATTTCGTTTTCTGCTTGAGCATTTTTGGCTTCATCATATTCTGAGTTCTCTGACAAATCTCCAAATCCTAATGCTACTTTAATACGTTCTGAAATTTCAGCCCTCTTTTCTGTTTTTAAATATTCTAATTGTTTTTCTAGGTTGTCATATCCTTCTTGTGTTAATAAAACTTCTTTTTCTTCCATCTTTCATTACCCCTTTTATAATTTAATATATAATTGTAGTTTCTTAATCTTACTCTACAAAATACATTTTGTCAAGTATTAAATGATAAAATCTAGCTAAATTCTTTTTTGTTTATTTCTCCATTTATTCCTATGAAATTCTTTATTTTTATTTTGTCTTTTTCTATTTGTTCAAAAGCCTTTATTATAGGTTTTTGATATAGTTTTGCTTCATATACTATCTTGCTGTCAAATCCTTCCATTTTGTATTGACTTGGAATTTCTATTTCCCAATTTTTAATATTTACACCTAAGAATTTTTTTGACTTTATGTTTATATTTTTAGGTATGTTTATAATTATTGCTTTATTTGGTATATTTATTTTGTTTAATGCTTCTTCAGTAAAGTCCATATTTATTATTATATCTGTACTGTTTATGTTGCTTTTCATATTGCTAGATAGTTTTATTAGTATACCTAATTCTTCATATAAATAATCTACTATTTTCTTAAATTTTCTTGTGTTATTTGTTATTATGTTTATTCTTTTTGCATTTTTGGCTAGTATATTTATGTTTTGTAAATTTATTTCGTTATTTTCGTTTGTTAGTATTGTAATTTCTCCAGTTTCTATTTTGCTTTTTTTGTATTGATATATTTTTTGTACTGTGTTGTATATCATGAGTTTTGATAGCTTTGTACCATCTAAAATATTAATGTTGTAGCTATATAATATATTTTTAGCTTCCTCGTTTTGCATTAGTTTTTCTTCTAAAACTATGTTTTTTATGTTGTTAATATAGAAGTATTTACCTAGTTTTTCCAAAATTCTTTTTGCATTTCTTGGTCTACTTTTATTATTTATTGGTATGTATATTAAGGTTTTGCCATCTATTTGTTCTTTTTTGAATATAGCAAATAGTTTATATATGAATTTAGCTTTTTCGAATTGTTTAACATATATTATCATAAATATCACCTAAAACATTATATTTATGATTTTTCAAATTTATGTCAAATAATCTTCCCTCCACCTATTACAACATCATCAATGTAGAATACTACTGATTGTCCTCTTGTAATTGCTCTTTGAGGCTCAGCAAATTCAAGCTTTGCAATGCCTTCCTTTTCTGGGTATAGTATTGCTTCTGCTTCTTTTGCAGCATATCTTATTTTTGCTTTAACTTCTATTGGGTTAGTTTTATCTATCTTCACTGTATAATTTAGGTCTTTTGCATATAGCTCTTTAGAGTATATATCTTTTTCTTCTCCAACTATAAGTCTATTGTTATTTGTATCTAAATCTATTACATATAATGGTGTTTCATTAGATATGCCTAGGCCTTTTCTTTGGCCTATTGTATAATGTATTAATCCTTTATGTGTGCCTAATACTTTGCCTTCTTTATTTACAATTTGACCTGGTTTTGATTCAACTTTGCCGCTTCTTAATAAAAAACCTGCATAATCGTCATCAGGAATAAAGCATATTTCTTGGCTATCTGGCTTCTTAGCAGTTAGCAAGTCATGTTCTTTTGCAATTTCACGTATTTGTTCTTTATTTTCAAACTTTCCTAATGGGAATAAAACTTTATCTATTATTTCTCTTGGAATGTTGTATAACACATAGCTTTGGTCTTTTTTTCCTGCATTTGATTTTTTTAATACATATTGATTATATTTTTCGCTATATTCGGTTTTTGCATAATGTCCTGTTGCTATATAGTCACATTCTAATTCCATAGCTTTTCTAAAAAAGTAATTGAACTTTAGAAATTTGTTACATTCTATACATGGGTTTGGTGTTATTGCCTTAGAATATTCTTCAATGAAATTATCTATAACACATTTTTGAAATTCCTTTTTTAAATTTAAAGTATAGTGTGGTATTCCCAATTTTTCGCATACTCTTTTTGCGTCTAATATATTGTCATCTCCGCAACATTTGCTTTGTTCGTTTTCATCTTCTGGATCCCATAATTTCATGGTAGCACCAATAACTTCATATCCCTGCTCAAGTAAAATAATTGCAGCAACACTGCTATCAACGCCACCACTCATTCCTAGTAAAACTCTTTTCATATTATATCTCCTTAAAACGGCTATAATAGCCGTTTTTTTATCTATTCATTATTATTAATAAAATTCCATCCATCTTTGCACATCTCTTCTATGCCTTTTTCTGCTTTCCAGCCTAGTTCTTTTTCAGCTTTGCTTGCGTCTGCATAACATGCTGGTATATCCCCTGCTCTTCTTGCTCCTATTACATAGTTTACTTTTACATTATTTACTTTTTCAAATGTTTTTACTAATTCTAATACTGAGTAGCCATTACCTGTTCCAAGATTATATATTTTTACTCCAGTTTCTTTTCTTATTTTGTCTAATGCTTTTAGATGTCCTTTACTTAAGTCTACAACATGGATATAATCTCTTATTCCTGTTCCATCTTTAGTTGGGTAATCATCTCCAAATATTGTTAGCTTCTCATATTTTCCTTTTGCAACTCTCATTATATATGGCATAATATTATTTGGTATTCCATTTGGAACTTCACCTATTAAACCACTTTCATGAGCTCCTATTGGGTTAAAATATCTTAATATTGCTACACTAAAGTTTTTATCTGCAACTGCTACATCTTGCAAAATTTGCTCTATCATTAGCTTTGTACTTCCATAAGGATTTGTTGTTGATAGTGGAAAATCTTCTTTTATTGGTAATTCTTTAGGATTTCCATATACTGTTGCTGATGAGCTAAATACCATTTTTGAACATCCATATTTTTTCATTAATTTTAATAATATAAGTGTTCCTGTAATGTTGTTATGATAGTATTCTATTGGCTTTTGAACAGATTCTCCAACTGCTTTTAATCCTGCAAAATGAATTACAGATTCTATCTCGTTTTCTTTAAAAATCTGCTCTAATTTTTCTTCATCTAGTAAGTCTACTTCATAAAATTTAAAATCTTTTTTAGTTATTTGTTTTATCTTGTTTAATACTTCTGGCGAACTATTTGAGAAATTATCTACAATTACTATTTCTTCTCCTTTATTTAATAATTCTACTACTGTATGGCTACCTATGTAACCTGCTCCTCCTGTTACTAAAATTTTACTCATAAAAAACACTCTCCTTTTATTTAGCGTCATATAAATTTTTGCCTTCTTCTATGTCTATTTTTAATGGCACATTTAATTTTATTACATTTTCCATTTCTTGTTTTAAAATTTGCTCTACTTTATCTTTTTCATCTGGTACTGTTTCTATTAATAGTTCATCATGTACTTGTAAGATTATTTTTGATTTTAAATTTTGTTTGTTAAATTCATTATATATATTTATCATTGCAAGTTTCATTATATCAGCTGCTGTTCCTTGTATTGGAGTATTCATGGCTATTCTATGCCCAAATTGTCTTACCATATAATTGTTTGAATTTATTTCTGGCACATACCTTCTTCTATGAAATAATGTTTCAACATATCCATCTTTTTGTGCAGTTTCAACTATTGTTTCCATAAAGTTTTTTATGCCTTGATATTTTTCCAAATACTGCTCTATATATTGTTTTGCTTCTTTTTTTGGTATTTTTAATTGTTCTGATAATCCAAAATCACTAATTCCATATACTATTCCAAAATTTACAGCTTTTGCTTTTGTTCTTTGTTCTTTTGTTACCTCTTCTATTGGTGTATTAAATACTTTTGAGGCAACTTGCAAATGTATATCTTCATTATGGTTAAAAGCTTCTATCATTTGCTTGTCATTTGATATATGTGCAAGTACTCTTAATTCTATTTGAGAATAATCTGCATCTATAAATATGTTTCCTGGCTCTGGTTTGAATACTTTTCTTAAGTTCTTTCCAAGCTCATTTCTTGTTGGTATGTTCTGTAAATTTGGCTCTGTTGAGCTTATTCTACCTGTTGTTGTTACTGTTTGGTGAAAGCTTGAATGTATTTTTTTAGTATTGCTATTTATATAGGTTATTAGTCCTTCAACATAGGTTGAATTTAGCTTTCCTATTTGCCTATATTCTAGCAATTTTTCTATTATTGGGTGTGTGAATTTTAGTTTTTCTAATATTTCTACCCCTGTTGAATAACCTTTTTTATTCTTTTTTCCCATTGGTAATTCAAGCTTTTCAAAAAGTATTTCTCCTAGTTGTTTTGGCGAATTTATATTAAATTCTTCTCCAGCTAGGTCGTATATTTCTTTTGTTAGTTCTTCTATCCTGTTTTTTAATTCTTTTCCAAATTCTAATAGTTCTTCTTTATCTACATATATTCCTTGATATTGCATATCTGCTAAAACTTCAGATAGTGGCATTTCTATTTTATTGAATAGCTCCAAAGTATCTGTTTGTTCCATTTTTTCTGTTAATGTGTAGTATAGCTTATTAATTAAATATGCATATATATAATCTTTTTTACTAGTTTTTGTTTCTTCTGGTGTGTCAAACAAAGTTAGTTGCTTTTCTTGAGGTTCTTCATTTTTTAGATATGTTGCTAGGTCTATTTTTAAATATTCTTCTGCAAGGTATTCTATCGTGTATTTGCTTATATTTGAATTTAATAAATACCCTGCTATTTCTATGTCAAACATAAGGTTTTTAGGTGTTATGCCTTCTTGTTTTAGTAGAATATAATCTATCTTTTGCTTATAACCTATTTTTAAAATTTCTTCATCTTCAAAGATAGCCTTTATGTCTTGTGGTTTTATTAAATATGCTTTGTTCTCCTTTTCAGAGTATACGGTTATTCCTTCTATTTTTGTGTTTAATATGCCTGCTCCTACTTCTGGTTTTGTTATAATATAATAATATATTTTTTTGCTCATTTTTACTTCTTCAATATATTCTTTAAGCTGATTTTCGTTTATTTCTTCAGTTTCAATATCTATATTTGTTTCTTCATCTTGTGTTTTTTCTAGTTCAAATCTTTCTATAAATCTATTAAATTTTAGTTTTGTAAACATTTCTGTAATTTTAGATTTATCCCATTCTCCAATTTTCATATCATCTAGTTTTTTATCTATTGGAGCTTTTAAATCTATCGTTCCAAGTGTTCTTGATAAAAAAGCTAGCTCCTTATTTTGCTCAACTTTTTCTTTCAATTTGCCTTTTAATTCGTCTACATGATTATATATGCCTTCAATATTTTTGTAATTTTTAATTAATGTTATCGCTGTTTTCTCCCCAACGCCTGGTATTCCTGGTATATTATCAGAGCTATCACCTGCTAAGCCTTTTACCTCTATTAAGCTTTTTGGTGGTAGTCCATATTTTTCGTTTATTTTTTCTACTGTATAGTCTTCAGTTTCAGTTTTGCCTTGAACTGTGTGTGGAATTCTAACTTTTATATGCTCATCAATTAATTGAAAACTATCTCTATCTCCTGTTAAAATTGTTACTTCAAGATTATTTTTTTGTCCCCATTTTGCAAGTGTTCCTATTATATCATCTGCCTCGTAGCCCTCTTTTTCTATAACTTTTATGTTCATTGCATTTAAGATTTCTTTTAATATTGGCATTTGAGACGCAAGTTCATTTGGCATACCTTTTCTGTTTGCTTTATATCCTTCGTATAGTTTATGTCTATGTGTTGGAGCTTTTAAGTCAAATGTTACTACTAAGTATTGTGGTTTCAAATCTTCAATTATTTTAAACATTATAGTCAAAAACCCATATATTGCATTTGTATATGTCCCATCTTCAGTCATCATAAGTTTTGTTGACATAGTTCCATAAAAAGCTCTATTTAATATACTATTTCCATCTATCAAAACTAAATTTTCCAAAATTTTCCCCCTGTTTAAGTTATTTTTTTTGCTTTTATACTATATCACATTTAACAACTTTTTTCCATATATAGAGCAATAAAAATAGTAAAATGTTCTTTTTAGATTTTTAAAATTTATTAAATTATAGAAAGTACATTGAAAATAAAACAAGGATTTAGCAATACCTTATTAGTATCACTAAATCCAATTAATGAAAAAATTTACACACTATACTTGACAAGCTCTGACAAGCTCGACAAGCTCGTTTTATTAGCTTGGTTTTAATTCTCTGTTTCGATTATAATCTCTCCAACTTCTGGGATTTGAGATGTTAGAGAAACTACAGAACGAAGCCCCAACTCACCGTCGACCTCAACGCCACCAGAGGCGAAGGTGGTGCAACAAGAGTACGCACTGCCTTCGAACACAGCCCCTGGACCAAAGCAAGCATAACCGGTATTAGCATACGCATTGACACCACGAGAAGCCAGCCAGTATCCTGTATCTGATGCTAGAATTAAATTTTTTCTTGCTTCTGTTGCTTCTGTTGACGAAATACGATAAGAATATCCATCTAATGGATATTCTCCTAGTGCTGCCTCTGTATTTCTTCCATCTGGTGTTTGATGGTTATTTTTTATGTCGTTCCATATTGGTAAACTGCTTAATTTTGTTGTTAAATTATTTACTGTTTGTTCGTTTCCGCTTTTATCATAATACATTCCTTTTGGCTTTGTGTAGCCTAAGCAATTATTTACATCCTCTATTGTCATGCCTCTTGCGTCTTTTCCATATAACTCTCTACACATTCTATTTATTTCTGTTGGTCCATTGTTGTATGCTGCTGCACCTTTTAATGTAAGTGTTTCTGTTGTTGGTGTTTCTGTTGTTATTAATAATGTTTCATTTGTTCCGTTTTCATTTATATCTGCTACTCCCATTACTACATAAGTTGGTTCTGCTGTTAGACTGATGGTTTGGTTTTCTGTATGTCCACTCATTGCTGCTGTTATTGTTGTTGTTATTGCACCTTCTGTGTCTCTTACTGCTTTATACTTTATTTCTTGCCCTATTTCTACTGTTAATCCATTGCTTGAATCTCCATTTGCATGTTCTTTACATAAATCACATGTACATGTAAATTTATCTCCATTTACTTTCCAGTCATGAACCTCTTCTACTATTTTTGCGTCTTTCATATAATCTTCTAATGTTTTCCCATTTCCTATGCTTGGATTATACGCTTCTTCCTTTGCTATTGCATTACGATATGCATCCCCTGTTTTTTCTGCGTGGCCTATTAAGTCACTATTTACTATTACATTCACACTTACAGCCACTAGTATTAGCATTACTACTATTGTAATTATTAACGCTACTAAAGTTATACCTTTTTCTTCTTTTCTCATCTTTTAATTTCCCCTTCCTTTTTTTACTCATTGCCTGCACTCCACCAGCCAAACGCAAAAAGAGACGGACTACCCATCTCTTATATACAACTTTAATAAAGCATAAAAACTTATGCCTCTTTCATTTTCTAGTGACCATAGTGTGTGTGTGTGTGTGTACAGCCCCAAGGCTTTCAGCTACTGTTCGTCTCATAAACTCTCTCCTTTGTTTCTCTCTTCTTACTCCCCTTATCTTATACCATTTTCTATTTTTTGTCAACACAAAACCCCAAAATTTTCTTAAAAATACTTTTTAAATAAAAATTTTTGATAATAATAATTTAATATATAAACATTAAATTTCCATTAAAAGAATTTTGGTTTTTATTGATTTTTTGTTAAAAATATGTTACAAACATTTTATATTATTCTTGGCAATTTCAATTTGCCAATTATGCTTTTATTTTCTTAATATTTTTTTCTTTAAGAAAATCAATTAAATTTTAAATCAAATATAGTATTGACTTTTGATAACCAATATGTTATCATTATATTGTGCTATAGAAGGAGTTCTATATGTATAAAATTGTTTTTTATCAAAATACTAAAGATGAAAATGAAGTTTTAACCTACATTAATTATTTGAATCAGCATAATAATAAAGATAGTAGGATAAAACTCGAAAAAATTACTGCTTATATGAGACTGTTGCAAACCAATGGTCTTGCTCTCGGAGAACCATACATAAAGCATTTGTGTGATAATATGCAGAATACATGAAAAAGGAGGATAAAGAAAATGAATAAAGAAGTAACTTGGAATGATATTGAAAAAAGTTTGAATTTTACACCTGAGGAGGAATCTGCAATTCAGCTTGAAGTTGATTTAATTCAGGCAACAATTAATGCTAGAGAAAAATCTAATCTTTCTCAAAGAGATTTAAGTAAAATTTGTGGATTAAAACAACCAGTAATTGCTAGAATTGAAAGCCGTGCCCGTTCGCCTAAAGTTGAGACCTTACTTAAAATGTTACTACCTATGGGATATACTTTGAAAGTTATGCCTATTGATAGGCATATTACAAAAAAGTAGTAAAAGTAAGCATCACTTAGGGCTGATTTGAAGATGTAGTCTATCATAGTGTAGCCTAGTGGTAAGCTTAGTATTATTCCTAGTTTTCGTAAAAGCTTTAAAACTTCAACACCTGTTGCAGAATCTAGTGCACCTGTTGGTTCATCACATAGTAATAGTTTTGGGTTTTTAGATATTGCTCTTGCTATAGAAACTTTTTGTTGCTCACCACCTGATAATTGATTTGGAAACTTATTCATATGTGCTTCTAGTCCCACAGCTTTAATAGCTTTTTTGCTGTCTATTCCGTTTTTAGTAACATCCTTTATTAACTCAACATTTTCAAGCACTGTAAGTGTTAGTAATACCACTTGTAGGTGTATCCATTCCACCAATTAAATTAAGTAATTATGAACTTTTTTTCATGTTTTTGTTTTAAAAAAGTCATCCTAGTTTAAAATCTTTACTAGTATGACTTATTAATTATATAATATTCCAGATTTTTGGCACAAATATAACCAACCCTATTATTGCTGAGCCTATGGCTAAAACTAACACAGCTCCTGCTGCTACATCTTTTGCAAGTTTTGCTTTTTCATTTCTTTCAGGCATTGCTATATCTACTGTTGTTTCTATGGAGGTATTTATTAGTTCCCCTCCTATAACTGCCATAAAGCAAATTATGCATATTATCCATTCAAATATGTTTATTTTAAAAATTATTCCTGCAAGGATTACTAGAAGCATTATTATTACATGTATTTTCATGTTTCTTTCTGTTTTGAATGCTGATATAATTCCTTGCCATGCATATTTAAAGCTATTTGCAATCTTTTTTGTTTTTACTTTAAGTTCTCTTTTCTTTCTTAAAGTGGTTTTTCCATCATTTTCCTTCATTATGAATTTATTAACAGCCATTATGTATATTATTAAATATGAAACTGATATTAGAAATCCACCTATAACATCACTAGTGTAGTGTACTCCTAAATAAATTCTACTTACTCCTATTGTTCCTATAAGCAGTCCTAATAAAACCGTTAATTCCCATTTTATGTATTTATTTTTGATATATTTATAGGTTAAATATATCAAATATCCATAAAACGCCATGCTAACCATTGAATGACCAGATGGGAAGCTGTAGCCGCTTTCCTCAATTATTCTAAATTCCGTTGGACGTGGTCTTTGTAAAATTCTTTTTAATATTTGGTTTAATAGAGTAACTATAGCTAAATTTGTGCATATTGATATTCCTATTCGTTTATCTTTTATGCACACTACTAGTAATATTGTAAGAATTATCAAGAAAATTGCTCCCCCAAGCTCTGTAATAACTTTTGCAACCGGTGTTGCAGTTTCTCCTATTAAAAACCTTGATACCAACTCATATCCTATTATATCGCCTTCCATTATTTCCTTGTGGAATACATCCTCAGCTAAAGCTAGAAAACATATTAAACAAACAAATAAAATTACCCATTTTAAATATTTTTTTAAGAAACCTTTCATTTTACTCCTTATTTTCCCTTGCCATTTTTATTGCATCTTTTAAGCTTAATCTTGCTCCTGTGTTTAGTATTGTTGATGAATATACTTTTATTGCAAGCATTGCTACAAGTGCTGTTGTTGCTATTAATACTAATACTGAAGTTATAACTTCTCCAGTTGTTGCAGTTCCCATCATTACTCTAAGTGGCATACAGAATGGTGATGATATTGGAACTATTCCAGCTAATTTGTTTACACTGCTACTTGGATTCATCATTGAAAAATATGCTAAATAAAATCCAATTACTGCCACAAAGCTTACTGGTCCATTTGCTGACTGTACATCCTCTGGTTTGCTTACAGTTGCTCCTGTTAATGCAAAGAATAGTGAATATAGTCCATATCCTAAGCAGAAGTATATTAGTGTTATAATAAATAGTGTTGGAGTAATTGTTGATATATCAAATATTGAGCTTAATATTTCTGGGTCCATGCAGAATTTTGCTGATATTATGGCAACAATCATCATTAATATTACTTGTATTAATCCTACAATTCCTATTCCTAATGTTTTTCCAAGTACTATTGTTTTGCTGTCTGTTGATGTAACTAGTGTTTCTATTATTTTAGATGTTTTTTCAATTGTTATTGCAGTTGATACTTGGCCTGCACAGAAAAACACTGCGTAGAATAACACTATTGATATCATCATCATTATAAATATATTACCCTTTGCTGCATTTTCATCTGTTTCTGTAAGTGTTACATCAAATTCAGGTTCTAGGCTTGATAGTTCTTCTGGGCTTAGGTTTAATTTTTTTACTTGCAAGTTGCTGTATAAATTTGTAAATGTTGCAACTAATGTTTGTGGAACTTCTCCATAATTTACTGCAGCACTTTCAACTATGTATTCCATTTTTACTGTATTTTCTTGTTTTGAAAATTTGATACACGCATCTATATCATTTTTTATTTTTTCTTTAATTTCTTCTAAGTTTAATTCTTCTGTTGTTGTTTGGAATTCGTAGCCTAAACCTGCTTCGTTTAGATTGCTTGCCATTCCTTCAAAAAGATTTTCTGGGTCTATTATCAACACTTTTTCGCCAGAGCCATCATTTCCAAGTTTTTTCATTATATTTGGTATATTGAATGCCAATGCGATTATGATTAATATAACCAATGTTGATATTATAAATGATTTTCTTCTTACCATTTCGCTTATTGTGAACGCTGTTACTGTTTTTAAATTTTTCATGTTACATAGCACCTACCTTTTCTATGAATATTTCATTTAAAGTAGGCTTTTTAAATTCGAATTTTGTTACATTAATATTGCTATCTGCCAACTTTTTGAATAAGTCATAACCTTGATTTTCTGTTTTTATTTTGATTAAATAATGATTTTCTGTGTTTTGTATTACTTCTAAATTTTGTTCTTTCAATAATTCATCTATATTTTTACTGCTTATTACTTCAAGTTTTTCTGATGGATAGCTTTGTTTTATTTTTTCTAAATTTCCCTGTAATACTGTGTTTCCTCTATTTAGAATTGTTAAATTTGTGCAAAATTCTTCTATTGAATTCATTTGATGGCTTGACATTATTATGTATTTTCCTTGTGCTATTAACTCTTTCATAACCTCGCTTAACATTTCTGTATTTACTGGGTCAAGTCCGCTAAATGGCTCATCTAGCACTATTAATTCTGGATTATTCATTACTGCTATTATGAATTGAATTTTTTGTTGATTTCCTTTTGAAAGTTTTTCAGCAAGCATGTTTTTGTATTCTACCATATCTAGTCTTTTTAACCAATAGTCAATTGCTTCTGCCGCCTCTTTAACTTTCATTCCTTTTAATTTGGCAAAATACATTAGTTGATTAAATATTTCTGTTTTTGGATATAATCCTCTTTCTTCTGGCATATATCCAAAGTTCACATTTTCTCTTTTTACTTCTTTTCCGTTCCAAGTGATAGTTCCTGATGTCTTTTTAATAATTCCTAAAATCATTCTTATTGTGGTTGTTTTTCCTGCACCATTTGTTCCAAGAAGTCCATAAACTCCTGGTTTATCTATAGAGAGATTCAAGTGTTTTACCGCCTCTTTTGTGCCAAAGTTTTTGCACACATCTTTAATTTCTAACCCCATTTTTATTCCTTCTTTTATTCAACGTTTACACCTTTTTTAATTTGGCTGTTTCCAATTATATAATAAATTATAATATATATCAAGTATAAAATTATGCCTCCTACCATTAAAAGCTGCATAGTTTCTCTATTTGGTGCTTCTACGGTGTTAAATAAATTCATTATGTTTTTATTAAATAGCCCAGTAATATATAGAAGTAGAACTGTTGTTATGCTCATTGCTATAAATAAAACTATGCCATATATTACTGATTTTATTATTCTTTTGTTGTTTGATTTATGTCCTAAAATTATACCTAAATATCCACATATTAGCATGAATATAAATTCTAAAATTAGTATTATACCTATTACTGCAATTATTACTCCTGTTTTCATTTCAAGCATTGTTGCTATTGGCATTAATGCATTTTTTATAAATTCAAAATTTGCCTTTGTTCCATATCCTATTACAATGCAAGCAAAAATTATAGCAAATGAAATTAGCATAAGAATAATTCCTGATAATACTTTTGATAAGAATATTGTTTCATTTTTTACTGGTAATGTATGTGTTAAATAAGATTCATCTTTATAAATATTTCGTATAAATCTTACCCAACATCTCATAAGTGAATTAATTACAATGCTTGCCATCATTGAAATTGCTGCTCCATAGCATATTTGTGTTATAACTGTAAACACTATTGAGTTTTGGATATTACTCAAAAGTCTTGCTGCTCCTGAAAAAGCAAGCCCTAATATATAGAATACAAGTAGTGGCTTACAAATCCATTTTAAATCATATTTCATTACTTTTCCTAACATTTAAAGTACCTCCTAAATATTTCATCTATTGAACTTTTTTCCTTTTCCCTTAATTCATCTGCTGGTGAGGTTAATATTATTTTTCCGTCATTCATAAATATTACCTCG
>ERZ772883.834-NODE-834-length-28155-cov-33.250676_pt1 | contig 28155 bp, 53 predicted proteins | sample MGYA00580575_ERZ772883 | MGnify/ENA primary metagenome ERZ772883 (study PRJEB29015, sample SAMEA2737666) | human gut metagenome | biome: human gut; feature: human-associated habitat; material: faeces | place: China | collected 2012 ...
GAATAAATTTTTCTCATGGAAATTACGAGGAACAGCAAGATAGAATTGAAAGAGTAAAAGAAGTTAGAAAAAGAGTTAACAAGCCAATATCATTATTATTAGATACAAAAGGACCAGAAATAAGAATAGGAAAATTTGCTAATGATGAAATTGTACTAGAAAATGGTGATGTGTTTACTTTAACAAATGAAGATATTTTGGGAAATAAAACAAAGGTGTCTATTACATATAAGAATTTATATAATGAAGTACAAATAGGCACAAAAATATTGATTAATGATGGAACAATAGAAACTATTGTTAAAAAAATTGATGGAAAAGACATCATATGTGAAGTTATAAACGGAGGAAAACTTACAAATAGAAAAAGTATAAACATACCTGGAATGAATATTAATTTACCAAGCATTACTCAAAAAGATATAGATGATATAAAATTTGGAATTATAGCAGGGTTTGACTACATAGCAGCTTCTTTTGTTAGAAAGCCAGAAGATGTCCTTGCAATAAGAAAAATACTAGAAGAAAATGATGGAACACATATAAAAATAATTTCTAAAATAGAAAATAGAGAAGGTATAAACAACTTTGATAAAATTTTGGAAGTATCTGATGGAATTATGGTTGCAAGAGGAGATTTAGGTGTAGAAATTCCTATGGAAGAAGTACCAGTAAGGCAAAAAGAATTTATATCTAAATGTGCTAAAGCAGGAAAGCCTGTAATAACGGCTACGCAAATGTTGGAGTCTATGATATTAAATCCAAGACCTACAAGGGCAGAGGTAAGTGATGTTGCTAATGCTATATATGATATGAGTACCTCAATAATGCTCTCGGGAGAGTCGGCTACAGGAATATATCCAATAGAATGTGTTAAAACAATGGCAAAAATAAGTGAAACAATAGAGGATTCTATTAAATATTGGAAAAGATTTAAAAATAAGGAATATGCTAAAGAAAACAAAGATTTAGAGTATAGCCTAAATTATTCAACTTGTACTACTGCAATGGAACTTAATGCAAAAGCTATATTTGCATATACAAATACAGGAAGAACAGCAACAATGTTGGCAGGATTTTTTCCTCAATGCCCAATATATATAATAACAGATAATGAAATAACATATAGACAAATGGCTTTATTATGGAATATTAATCCAATATTAGTTGATAAAGATGAAGACATAGACAAAATGATAAATAACGGCATAGAAATAGCAAAAAAATATAACTATGTAAAAAAGGATGACATAATAGTAATTGCAGGAGGAGCATCAATACTTTCTTGCCATGATGAAGCAACTACAAATAGAACAATAGGTGGAGTTTTAAAAATTTAATAACAAGATGTATAAAGAGGGAGTTAAAATTGGCGATTATAGAAAATAAATATCGTATTGGAGTAAAATACGTGAATCAAAATAGACTATTGACATTAAGGGGAATAATATTGTTGCTAGAGGATTTGGCGTGTAGACATTCAGATATGGTTGGTTTTGGCATTAATGATACATTAAAAACAAACCTTTCATGGGTATTACTTAATTGGAAGATAAAAATTTTAAAAGAAGCAAATTATGGCTCTACTGTGACTGTAAAAACATGGTCAAGAGATACTAATAAACTATATACATATAGGGATTTTGAAATATATGATGAAAATAATAATTTAATTTGTATAGCATCTTCTAAATGGGTATTATTAAGTACAAAAACAGGTCACATAACACAAATTACAGACGAGATAAGAAATGCATACAATCCAGAAAACAAAACAGTGTTTGAAGAACCAGAAATATCAAAACTAATAGAACCATCAAATGCCAATGAGACATTTTCATTTAGAGTTAATAGAAGAGATATAGACATAAATAATCATATGAATAATTTGTACTATTTGGATTATGCTTTAGAGGCATTGCCAGAAGATGTGTATTTAAAAAAATTTAAAAATGTGGAAATTACATACAAAAATTCATCAAAGTTAGGAGATATAGTAAATTGTTTTTATAAAGAGCAAGAAGATGGCTATTATGTTGTAATGAAGTCAGAAACAAGCAAAATGTTATATGCAATAATAAAATTGTGTTAGAAAATGATAGAAAATCTAAAATAATTAGAAAGAAAAAAATAAATGTATAAGGACTAGTTATAGTTAGTCTTTGTATGAGAGAGGAAAGTGAATGACAAGAGGAAGGAGAATGAAAAAAAATAATAATACAAAAATTATTTTTTATTTTATTATATATTTTTTACTTTTTTTTGTTTTAATATATTCTGGAATTAAAATTTATGAATGGTACAGGGATAAAAATAAAAACAATGAAATAGCAAAAAAAATTAAGGAGACGGTAATAGTTGAAAGCAATGGTAAAAATAAAGAAGAATATTTGATTGATTTTGATAAATTGAAAGAACAAAATAATGAAGCTATTGCGTGGATTAAAGTAAATAATACAAATATTGAGTATCCTGTTGTTAAAACTAAAAATAATGAATTTTATTTAAATCATAGTTTTGATAAAAGCGAAAATTTGGGAGGATGGATTTTTGCGGACTACAAAAATAAATTTAATGGCACAGATAAAAATATTGTTATTTATGGGCACAATATGAAAGATAATTCGATGTTTGGGACTATGCAAAATATTTTGAATCCGGAGTGGTATAATAATGAAGAAAATACAAATATTATACTAAAGACTGAAGGGAAAAATTATATTTATAAAGTTTTTTCAATATATAGAATAGAAAATGAAGATTATTATATTAAAACAGAATTTAGCAATGATAGTGAGTTTGAACAATTTTTAAATACCTTAAAGGCAAGAAGCATAAGGGATTTTAACATGGATATGCTTGAAAGTGATAGTATTTTAACATTGTCTACCTGTGATAACAACAATAAATATAGAGTCGTTTTACATGCTAAAAAAATATAGGAGGAAAAAATTATGGAGAATTTAAAAAAGAATAAAATGTTTATAATAATTATTAGTGTTTTAATTATAATTGTTGCTGTTCTTGGGATAATGCTTATTAAGAATAATGATGGAAGAGGTAATAAAGTGGGAAGTAGTGACAAAAATGAAAAAAACATAAAAATTGTAGAAAACGAGGTAAATAAGCTTACGTTAGAAGATTTTTCAAATTCAGCGTTTAGTATGAAAAAACCAAATGGATGGACAGTTGAAACAGGGGGAATAGATATATTTTATACAATTAGGGTATATGACCCTCAAAATACAAACAATCAAATATATTTAATGTTAAAGATGCAACCATTATTAAAAACAGAAGCAGGAAAAAGGTCTTGGCAGAATTACTACAACATGAGTGGCAATAATTCACAATACAAGTTGTTCGCAGATGCCGTGGTTTTAGCAAATCCTACAACAGAAGAGTTTTATAAAAAATTTGACGAGATAGCAGCATATGCAAGTGCAATAGAACCATCATTTTCTACAATAAAGTTTCCTAAATTTTCAAATTTTACTAAACAGGAAGAGTTTGAATCAACAGCTAGTATGAAAAGTGTTGCATTAGATAGCAAAGTGTTAAGAGGAACTTTTACAGGTGATAATTCAAAGCAAGGCGAGGGCTTATTTATGGCATCAATTGTTAATTTTGGCAATAACTATCTTGGCGGTGTAGATACTTCATACTATATGGTTTATGACATAATGGCAATAACATCAGAAAAAGATAAGTTTATAGATTATAAAGAAATATTACTAGAATCTATTAATTCAATAAAATTTAGCGATAGTTATGTAAAACAAACAATAGATAATGGAAATGCTCAAACTAAACAAGCGCTTGCACTAAATGCATCAATACAAAGAGCTTTTGATTCTTATATGAGTGCTTGGGAAAATAGAAGTAAATCATATGATATTATGAGTCAAAAACAAAGTGATGCAATACTTGGATATGAAAGAGTTTATGACACAGAAACTAATGATATATATAAAGCATATAATGGTTTTACCGATGAATATGATGGCGAAAGATATAAATCAATAACAGATAACATGTATACAGAAAAAACCAGTGGCTATATGGAAAAATAATATTATATATAAAATGAAAATATACAGCACCTTCTTAAATATTTTGTCATATTATGTATTATACAAACAAATAAGGAAAGATAGGGTTAAAAATTTTTTAATCTGAATCAATACCTTAGGAAAGGAATGATAATTAAAATGTATAATTGCAAATATAGAAGGTGTTGTTGTCAAAAAAGCTTTGACAATAATATGCTACAAGATGCATGTAATAATTGTGGTGTAGTAGCAGATTATTACAACGAGAATAATAAAAATTCTTCTTGCGATTGTGGATTTGAAGAAAGTGAAAACGTTTTTCCAACTAATCCAATGTTTGGTCAAAGCTATGTTCCAATTCAGACAATGAACAAAACATTTACCCCTTGTGTTGGATTAAAAATGGGAACAATATTTCCAGAGTTAGTTAGCCCATATGTACCATGTCAATCTATAGAAGAAAATGCTTTTATAAAAGCTATGAATACGGTTGGAGAGGGGTGTAATAAATGTTACTAGAAGAAAATGAAAACAGGAATTGTAACTGCAACAATGCAAATAATAGTTGTTGCCCAAAAAATCCTACTCCAAGTGTTTCAACATATTCTTTTAATTTTACTAATATTATGCCAGAAGAATTTTGTGCAGAGGAAGAAATGACAAGGGCAGATATGTTACAAAAAATACGTTGCTTAGGATTTGCAGTTGTTGAACTTGCAGAATATTTAGACACACATGCAGATGACAAAAGAGCATTGGCGCTTCATAAAGAATATGCTAATGAATTAAGAGAATTATCAAATAAATATCAAAAAGTATATGGACCGCTTACAATTGCATTTCCATGTAATAAATGGAGATGGTTAGAGGAACCATGGCCTTGGGAAAGGGGGAGTTTTTAATGTGGACCTATAATAAAGTATTACAATATCCTATAAATATAAAATGCCCTAATCCAAAACTAGCAAAAAATATAATAAGCCAATATGGAGGTGCTTACTCCATTTGGTATAATTTGTACTGCAAATCCAGTGTAGAAGCGGTTTTGCTGAACTTTATTCTATCTATTAACAAATGAGAAATCTCATACTTTCTTTGAACTTCTACATTAGGATTAGATAAAATTTCGTAATAAGACCTTAGCTGTTCTTTCATAATAGCGTCACTTGATTTAATTGATAAACCATTTTTACTTTCTATAAGCTTATTATTTAAATATTCTTTTTGTTCTTGTAAATCCTTCTTGTTTGCCTTGTATTCTTCTATGCTATCTATTCCGTTTATATATGCCTCTTTAATACGAGACTCCTTTTCTTTTAATTTTTCTAGTCGATTATATATAATTTGTGCCTCGTTATCTGAAAAGCTCTTAGAGTTGATTTTAACGTTTAATTTTAGTTTGCTATCGAAGTCTTTTTTGATTTGCTCTAAAATAGTAGACTCAATTTTATCAATCCTAATTAATTGACTCGTAGAGCAAGCACCTTTAACATATCCACTACACTGATAATAGTCTTTTTGACTTCTTACTAAAGTCTTTCCACATTCCTTGCAACGAACAAGACCATTAAGCCAATGCAAGTTTTGAGGATTTGTTCCTTTATAGTATCTTCTGTTTATTTCCTTCATTTTGGCTAATTTCTCTTTGCATTGGTTGAATACCTCTTCGGAAATTATAGGGGTATGTTCCGACTTGGTAACAATGCTATCAGAAGATGAATAATTTCTTCTTATTTTACCCGTTGGAGTCCAACGCGCCATTCCACAATATACAGGATTATTTAAAATATATTCTATTGTCCTGTTTTCAAAAAGTCCTCCTCTATGTGTTTTATATCCAAGAGCGTTAACCATTTTAGCCAATCTAAGAAAAGATGGATCATAGTTTAAAAATTTGTCAAAAATCATTCTAACGACTTGAGCCTCATCTTCTATAATTACCAATTTTTTATTTTCCATTTTGTATCCGAAGGGTGGAGAAGACTGATATTGCCCTCTTATAGCTTTTTCTGTCATACCTTTTTTTACTTCGTCAGCAAGATTTAATGAATAATATTCCGCCATAGCCTCAAGCATAGCTTCAAGTATGACTGAAAACTTATCATCTTCAATACTCTCAGTAATTGAAATAACTTTAATGTCACATTCTTTCCTTAGTAATGATTTGTATACAACACTGTCTTCACGAGAACGAGCAAATCTATCAAATTTATGTACTAAAATAACATCAAATTTCTTTGGCTTACTTTTGGCTATTTTAATCATTTGTTGAAAAGCAGGTCTTTTACTAGCTTTTCTTCCTGAAATTCCCTCGTCAATAAAAACATAATCATCATCTATAATTATGTCATTATCTTTAGCATATTTTTTTATAGCTTTTAATTGTGCATCAGGGCTAAATTCTAGTTGGTCGTTAGTACTTACCCTAATGTAACAAGCACCTCGTTTAATCATTATTTATAGCTCCTTTTAAATTAATATTATAAAAACATTACAAAAATATTACGAGAAAGTAACGTTTTATTTACATTTTTTATAAAAACTTGCATTTTTTTTAGAAAAAGTGTATAATAATAAAAGTAGAGACACTAGTAATAGTTTATCTCAACGGGGTTCGTAAATGTGCGGACGGTAGTAGCTGATTATGTCGGCTACTATTTTTATGGGAAAATTTTAATTCCCTTATTAAAATAGTCAGGATATTTGTCAATTTTATTTTCAAGAATAAGAAATGACTTATCTTTATGATTATTTCGTACATATTTGTGAATAGGATAAGAAGACAAATCAGCAATTTCTAATCCGGAAAAGGTATTGTCATATCTATTAGTCCATTTGGGATTAAAATGAATACCTGCAATTTTGTTTTGTAATTCTTTAGGAGTAATGTTTTTAATTCCAGTTTCGAATATAATATGTTTCATTTCATTTAGCAAAAGATAGTCTTCATCTTTTCCTCTTGCTTCTAACATAATTAGTCCTTTACAATTGTTTTTCATAACATAAATATATCTTTGTATCAAGAAACACATAGCAGTATTATAAACATTAAATTGATAATGGTTTAATATATATTTTTCTTTATCAATTGTTATAGATATGATTTTATAATCTAAAGTATCAATTAAATTGGCTAATTCTTCAACAAACTTTTCATAATCAATTAAGTTTGTATCAAAAGCTCCAGTTTTTCTTCTGATTTCTCTTGAATGAAAACAAACTTTTTTGTATTCGTTTTTATAGAAATAAGAACCATTTTTCCAATGTTTTAATTTTAATGAATCCAATTTATTCTTTACAATTGAATATTGATTTCTAGTAAAAATAACACCAGTAACAGTAAAATATTTATTATTGATATCTATTTCTTGCGATTTTGAAATACATTTTAAGATATCTTTAATATCACTATTGCCATTTTCATCAACGAACATTACATAATCTATATCTTTTCCCCAATTTTTTATTTTTATAGGCTTATTAGTCCAATTATCTTCCATTTATTTCTCCTTATTATTTTACATTCAATTCCATATCTAGTTTCCTTATTTAAAACTCCTTGTAATATTATAAACTACACCAATAATGGTAACTGGTAGAGTTTCTATATCTTCCTTTGTGAATATTAAAGGTTCTACAGAATTGTTTGCAGGTCTTAATAGAAGTCCAGTATCGTTTTTATAAGCTTTTTTTATTGTTGCTTCATCTCCGTTAATTAGGGCAACAACATAATCTCCATTCTCAAAATCATTTTGTTTTTTAACGATGGCAATATCGCCTTCGTATATTTCAGGTACCATTGAAATGCCTTTAACCTGAACGGCGAAGAAACCATCTCCTTTTAAAGTTTTATCATTAACACTAACATATCCAATAACATTTTCATCAGCTAGCCAGTTATAACCTGCTTTTACAACTCCTAAAACTGGTATTTTAAGTTCTTGATTATTTTCTGAGTTTCTTATATTGGACTTACCTAGTAAATAGTCGGTTGACACATTAAAATATTCAGATAATTTTAAAGTGAGCTCATTATTTGGTTCTCTTAAATTTCTTTCGTACATTCCAATAGCACTTGGAGAAACGGAGATTTTTTTTGCCAAGTCATCTTGTTTTAAACCTAATTCTTCTCTTAATAATTTAATTCTATTACCTATCATATAAAACCTCCATTTTTAAAGAAATTATACCACACAAAACGTGAAAAGTAAACATAACACACGAAACGTGAAAAAATATTAAAAAGTTTTTTGAAAGGTATTGACAAAACACAAAACGTGTTATAGTATAAGAATACAAAACGTGAGGAGGTGTAAGGAATTGAAAGTACTAAAAGATTTTAGAAACTCTTTAAAGCTTACAACGCAAGAGTTTGCAAACTCGATAGAAGTTTCTAAATCGTTATATGAGAAAGTAGAGAGCGGTGATAGATTGCCAAGTAGAGAATTTACTACAAAATTAAAGAAAAAATATCCTCAGTTTGATGTTAATATTTTTTTTATAACGCAATAACACAAAGCGTGAAGATAAGTAAAAATAAACAACAAATTAAACAAGCAATATGAATAATATAAAAATAAGAGGTGTTGAAAATGGAAAAAGAATTAAAAGTAAATGTGGTAAATCCATTAACAGAAGAGCAAAAGCAAAAAACAAAAGAGGTAATAGAAAAATATTTAGAAAGTATATATTCAAGATAAAGAAAGAAGGTGTAACAAATGATAAGTTATTTAGTAGATTTATTTTTATGCAGTATGGTAGTAGTAGTAGAGCTAGTAGGAACAATTATATTAGCAATAGCAATAGAAATTATAGTTTATAAGATTTTCAAAATTAATCTATATCAAGAAATATGGAAAGGATTAAATAGGTTAGACAGAAAGCTAAATAGAATATTGGGATAGAAAGGAGGGAAAAAAGTGGAAGAAATTCAAAAAAATAGTGGCAATGTAAAAGTATACATTAACCACAAATATTGTTTAATAACCAGTAAAAGTATGATTATTAAATCTCAAACTGATAAGAACCGTCAGGCATTTGTTTTAATTTCTTGTTAGAACGAATAAAGCTAATAATTGGATTAATGTCAACCTCATAGATTAATCCGTTAGCGTATTCGAAACGTGCCTTAAGAACATCGTCAGATTGTTTGTAAATTTCCTTGTTGGTCATAGGAAATTCATCAACAAATGGTGTTTGAACTTTAATATTATTTACTAGAGCATAGTACTTTAAAACATCAGCCATTATGATCACCTCGCTTTCGAGGTAATTATATAAAAAACAAATTTAAAAGTAAAGGAGGGAAGAGAGATGCAAGTATTTATAGGTATAATTCTGGGTTTTATTATAGCAATTATTGTAATGATAGTTACAGGATTTGGACAAGATTACGAGTTAATAACAACGATAGATGAATTACAAAAAGAACTTAAAGACAATAAGGACAAGCTTAAAAATAAGGAAATAGCAGAAATAAGAGCAACATTCTTCGCAAGGAAAATAAAAGAAATAGAAGACATTATAAAAAATTCAGAAGAAAGCAAAGAAAACTATTTTATTACTTTTGAAAAAATAAAAAATGTACTATCTGAGAAAAAAGTTCAAACAAATAGTACAAAATAAACTTATTAATTAAACATAACTAAATAAATAATAGCACAGAAAATAAAAAAATGCAAGGGGAGTAATTGAAAAAAATGTCAGAAACATTAGAAGAATTAGAAGAAAAATATTTTATGTTAGAAATGCAAGATACGTGGAGCAGTAGAGATTATAAATATGCTGATGAATTAAGAAATAAAATAAAAAAAATGAAGGAGGAAGAAAGATGATAAAGAATTATGATGAGTTAAGAAAAGTCGATGTAAGTAAGTGGATAGAACAAAGAGATGGAGCAGATTATTTGAACTGGGCAAAAGTTGTTGATTTATTGCACGAAAATGGTGCAGGAATAGTATATTTTGAGCCTGTTGTAAATGAATTGACAGGAAGTAGCTTATATATGACAGATAAAGAATTTGAAGACAGCAAAGGAAATGTAAACAGAGTGTACGAAACAGCAGTAAAGATTGTAATAGACGATTTAGAGTTCATTCAAAGAGGGCCTGTTACAAACGGTTCAAATCCAGTAAAAGACAATTCAATGAGTCAACAAAGATTATGGAATTGCCAAACAAGATTGTTTGTTAAAGGTGTTGCAATAAGAACAGGTTTAGGATTTGATTTGTGGTTGAAAGAAGAATTAAAAGATTCAAAAAATAGCTGGGAAGATGATTTGTCAAGACATGACATATTTAAAATAAAAGAAAGATGTCAACAAATTTATACTCAAAAATTAAAAGAAGGATTATCAGTAAAAGAAATTGCAGAAAGGCTTCACAAGACAGAAGATGAAGTAAAGGCGGTATTTACGTATTTTGATACTTTAAGTAATTTTGAAAGAGATTTAGCAAACATTGATACAAAGTCAAGATAGGAGTTATTACATAGGAGCTTCAGATACAAGTATGGTTGTAGGAAATTGGAACACGAAAACATTCGAAAATTGGTGGTTAATAAAATTAGGTTTAAGTCAAAACAACTTTTCAACGGAAGCTACAAAAGCAGGAAATAATTATGAACACAAAATACTGCAAGCATTGAATATTCCAGATTTAGAGATGGATAAACAAATAATAATTGACAGACTAAGAGTAAATTTAGATGGAAATTCGGAAGACTGTATTTATGAAGTTAAGACACACAAAATAGAAAAAGAATTTAAAGTATCAAAACAATACTGGAGACAAGCACAGGTTGAGATGTATGCGTACAATACCAGAAATTTATACATAGTCGCATATGCACTAAATGAAGATGACTACAACAATTACTTTAATGCGATAGATATAGATAGGATCAAATTTAATAAAGTAGAATATGATGAACAATTTATAAATAATGAGTATCTACCTAGGTTACAAATATTAAGTGAATGTTTGAAGAAAGGAGTTTTTCCAAATGCAAACTACACGGAATAATTAATGATATAAGTATAGATTTCAATACACGAAAACCTAAAATAAGCCTTTTATTAGATACAAATGAGTTAAGTATAGTAGAAGAACTAAAAAACGAAAATAAGCTAAATATCGAGCTAAAAAAATATCGTAAACCTCGTAGTCTCGACGCAAATAAATACTTTTGGAAATTGCTTCAAGAGGTTTGCGATTATAAAGACATAGACACAATAGAAGATTACAAACGCAGAGTAAAAGAATTAGGAATATTTAAGCAATTTAAGATAATGACACAAGATGTAAAGACCTTTGAAAAAATATGGACTGATAGAGGAATAGCTTGGTTTTGTGAAATAGTAGATACAACATACATAGGAGATACAGAATTTAAAATTATAAATGCATATTATGGCTCGAGTTCGTACAATAGCAAGCAGATGAGTAGATTAATAGATAATCTAGTTCAAGATTGCAAAGCTGTAGGAATAGAGACGAAGCCACAAGCAGAAATAGATAGTTTATTAAAACAGTGGGATTGTGGCACTAGATAGCAACGGCTATAAATTAAGCTAGTGCCACAAAAGGCCCCATAAAGAGGTAAAAATGATAGTAACAGATTTATCAAACAGTTTTAATCCAGTACCTAAAAAAAAGGCAGAAAAGAAAAAAGAAGTTACAACAATTAAAAAGAAAAGCAAGAAGTTAGCAAAGCTAGAGAAAAGCAGATTTAGCATAATAACAAAAGACTTAGAACATTGTTATTTATGTGGAAGTAAGAAACAAGACTTTCACGAACTAATAGAAGGTAAAAATAGACAAGTTAGTATGAAGTATGGATTAGTAATACCGATTTGCCGAAAATGTCACGAAATAGTGACAAATGATAAAACTTTACAGGATAAATTGCATAAAGTTACACAAAAAGAGTTCAAAAAGCACTATAAATCAGAAAACTTTGTGCAAATATTTGGGAAAAATTATTTATAAAAATATTAGGAGGAAAGAAAAATGAAAAAGAAATTAATTATTATGGTGGGAATTTTAATAGTATCATTATTTATATTGACAGGTTGTATGGAGACCTCCACTACTAGTACAAAAAAAGATGTAGAAGCAACTTTAAGCATGGGTAATACATTGGCAGAAAATCAGCCAACACCGACGGATATCGATTATAGCCTTGAAAGATATAACTTGATTAGAAGAACATATTGGGTAAATGGTCAGAGAGAAAGAGCCAACACATTGGTTTGTGAAATAGAAAAACCTTTGGGGTATATAGCGTTATTTTTAGAAAATGGATCTTGCGCAGGGAAATTTATTGTGGATGGCAAAATATCAAGTTTAAATAGCTTTTTGACACCAGATAGCGAATATTATGAAAAGAATACATCATATAGTTCAGAAAGTGATTTAAATATCAGAAACGTAGATAGATATAGTAATAAATGGCTACCTGATGTAGATGGAAGTTATGGCTCAAATGATAATGGAATATTCTTTTTTACACCAGATGGAAAATACATAGAATGGACAGGAACATATTTATATAGCGACATTCCATTTGAGGTTAAGGATACAGTAGTAACATATAAGGAGGCTCAATAATGAAAGGTTTTTTAATAACAATAGTAATAATAATACTAATTATTATATTAACAGTTATAGGAGTATTTGGTGGTTGGTTTAATACTTGGTTTAAAAACAAAGTAGATTATATAGATAGAAAAATAGGAGATAGAACAAGTTATGACATCATTAAAAAGGTAGAAGATACTTGTAGAAGTATGATTGCAAGCTATAAGACAGATAGGGCAACATATGAACAATATAAAAATAGTACAAGCGATGAAAAACAGAGTTGGGCAGAGCAAGCAAAGATGAGAGCAAATAAAACGGCAAATACATACAACGAATATATACTAAAGAATAGTTTCGTTTTTGAGGGCAATATACCTACAGACATAGAAACAAGATTAATGATTATAGATTAAGAGCAACAAGGGCTAGACATAAGTTTTAGCCCTTTAATTTTACGAAAGGAGAGAGTATGGCAAGAAAAAGAATGATATCTCCTAATTTCTGGACAGATGAAAAGGTTGGAGAATGTTCTGTTCAAGAAAGATTATTGTTTATGGGTTTAATAAGTAATGCTGATGATGAAGGATACGGCAGAGCAAATCCGAAGTTGTTAAAGTCCTTGATATTTCCGTATGACGACTTACGAGCTTCCGATTTAGAAAAATGGCTTTCCCACTTAGGCGGATTAAAAATGTTAGTTTTGTATAAATATGAAGAACAAACCTACTATTATCTCCCTAATTTTCTAAAACATCAAACAATCAATAAACCTACAGAAACAGATTTTCCAAGACTTGAAACGGAACGGTGTAGTATTACTACGGTAGTGATACAGTAGCAGTACCTCCTAAGAGAAAAGAAGATAATAGAAAAGAAAAAGAAGAGAAAAGAAATGAAATAAAAGATATTTACAATTCTGTTTGCACAAAATTGCCACAGGTTCAAAAATTGACAGAAAATCGAAACAAGGCTATAGACAAATTTCTTGAAGTATTTACGGAAGAACAGTTTAAAAACATATGCGAAATAGCTAATTCAACAGATTTCCTTATAGGAGAAAATGATAATGGCTGGAAAGCAGATTTTGACTTCCTTATGAGGACCGACAAAGCAACTAATGTATTAGAAGGGCGATATAATGATAATAAAAAACAAAATGATAAACCTAAAAATGCAAAAAATTATGAACAAAGACAATATGACAATTTAAACAATTTCTATGCAAACAAAGGAGTGTGATTAACAAATGAATACAATAACATTTATGACAAGACATAAGAGTTATAAAGATATGCAAGAGCATTTAAGTGAAAGACATAAGCAAATATTAGAGATATTAGAAAATAAAGAAATGACAACAAGGGAGATAGCACAAGAATTATATAAAAAGCACTACACAAATACGGCAGATGTAAACAATGCGAGACCAAGAATAACAGAGTTAGAAAGTTTAGGTTTTGTAACAACAGAAAAAACAAAGAAATGTAGCATTACAAACAAAGAAGTTGCAGTATATAGATTAACAACAGAAATAGAAAAAATGATTCTGGAAAATGAAAATCATATACCAAGTTATTAGGAGGAAATTATGGAAGAATATGAAGAATATTTTAGATATCTCAAAAACTTAGTTCATAATTTGAACAAAGAACAATATAAACAACTTGAAGAATTTTTAGGAGATATGGCAGAAAACATAGACGGAAGTACAACGCTAAAAGAAATAGAAAAATACATAAAGAGATATAAAGCAAAAAATAAGATATTATTTATAACATTTAAAACAAAGAACAAAAATAAATTGGCACATATTTGCAAATATATAATTGAACTAGAATGGAACAATGAATGGGCACTGGCAGTAGCTAATCAACATACACCAACAATATTTGGTTGGTTCGATTAGGAGGTAGTTATGATAATAGTAAGCCAAGAAAAAAATAGAATCATAAATTTTGATAATATATTACAAATATATATTACGATTGATGAAGATGACAAAGGTTGTTATATTCAGTATGAAGATTGTAACAATTCTTGTGAAGGACTAGGAAAATATAATACAGAAAAAAGAGCAAAAAAAGTATTAGCAGAAATAGTACGAAAGTATTCTAGTTATTTACAATTGACTGGAAGACCTGCAATAATGCAAGGCCAAATGGATATACAACCTAATATATTTAATATACCTAAAACTTACGAAATGCCAGAGGACTAGCCTATGAAACAATTAAAAGATATGAAAGGTATATGTAAGTACTGTACAGGTTGTTTAAGATTGGAAGATGAAAATTTCCAAAGTAGATACAGATGCAAGGACTTTGAGGCTAATCAAATGAACTGGAAGGATCTCATAGAAAAGGAGTTATTAAATGAGCAAATACAGAAATAAAAAAATAGTAGTAGACAATATAAAGTTTGATAGTAATCTAGAAGCAACAAGATATAGACAATTAAAGTTATTGCAGAGAGCAAAACAGATAAGTAACTTAAGATTGCAAGTACCATTTTTATTACAAGAAGGATTTAAAAAGAATGGAACAACACATAGAAAAATAGAATACATAGCAGATTTTGTTTACGAGGAAAATGGACAAACAGTCGTAGAGGATACAAAGGGAATGAAAACAGAGACATTTAAAATTAAGCAGAAATTATTTGAATACAAATATCCAGAATTAAATTTAAAAATTATTACAAGGGAGGAAATATAATGAGTCATTTTACAGTAGCAGTTATAACTGCAAAAAAAGAAAAATTAGAGGAAATGTTAGCGTCTTATGATGAGAATTTAGAAGTAGAACCTTATATAGAGAAAACAAAAAAAGAAATAATTAAAGAAGCGAAAAAGCGAAAAGAAGATTATTCTAAAGAACAAAAAGAAGGGAAAAATTTAAGTGATTGGCAATTAAAATATTTAAATGCTGAAACTGATGAAGATTTATATAAAGCTGAAATAGATGAAGATGAACAATATGATGAAGAACGGAAATGAATTAAGTACATATAATCCTAATTCGAAGTGGGATTGGTATTCAGTAGGTGGGAGATGGAGAAATTCATTATTAACTAAAAAAGATAATGAAGATGTAATATCAGAAATTAACTTAGAAGATTTAATAAACCAAGGAAGCAATTTAGGAAAAGAATCTCCAATAGGATATAAATGGGTAGATGGCGCAAGAATAAAAGACATAGACTTTAAAAAAGCTATTGAATTTAAAAATACATATAACAAAGCAATTAGATTTTGGGAAACTTATGTAGAAGGACAAGAGCCAATAACTGAAGAAGAAAAAGAAGATATTAAATGGGAAATTCATAAAAAAGAGTATTATATAGAAAGATATGGAACAAAAGAAAATTATGCAAAAATGCAAAGTACATTTTCTTGTTGGGCATTATTAGATGAAACAGGTTGGCATGAAAAAGGAAAAATGGGCTGGTGGGCCATGAATAATAGTACAAAAGATAGTGAACAACTATTCTTAGAAAAATTTACAGAAACAATTAATAAACCAGAAAATCAAGATAAATATTTAATTATAGTAGATTGCCATATATAAAGTAGGAGGAGAAAATGAATCTAATTAATTTATTTAAAAAGAAAGAACAGCCCGAAATGATTACAGAAGAAACATTGCCAGATGTGCAATCAATAAAAGTTCCAGATTTAAAACAATATTTATTAAATGGATATAAGGAAATACGAGAAGTTAAAAATCAAAATGAACAATTACAATTAAAGTTAGAAGAAGAATCTAAATATAAACTATTATATGATGGAGCTTTAGTAACATTAGAAGAATTTAAGAAAAGAGAAGATGAAAATAAGAAACAAATAAATAATTTACAAACAAAATTAAATGAAAAGCAAGAAGAATTATATAAGCTCTATGATTTAGTAAATACTTATAAAATTAAACAATTAGAAATAGATGAGCAATTAAAAAATATGGATAAAGTAATTAAAGACAATATAGATTCTTCAATTATAGACTTTAAAGAAAAAATAATAGAATCAATTAAAAATACTAAAGGTAATGTCAGTAAGGATAAAGTATGTAATTTGATTCAAAGAATGGGAGTGGATAAAAATGAATAGAGAGATAAAGTTTAGAGGAAAAAACAAAGATATAGGCTGGGTTTTTGGTCAATTAGCTTATGGATTAAATGGAGAAACTTATATAATAGAGGAAGTTGAATTAGACAATAGTTATGGATTAGAAGAAACTATTTTATATCCTGTTATGTGGCATAGAGTAGACCCAGAAACAATAGGTCAATTTACAGGGCTATATGATAACACAAAAAAAGAAATATATGAGGGAGATATAGTAAAAAAAACAGGAAACATAGGAATAGATATTGGAAAAGTTATTTATGAATACAATGGATTTATTGTTGATGTTATGAATATGGATAGATTTTATGGAAGAGTTCATCTTTTAGAAAAATTTACAGAAGTAATTGGAAACATCTACGAAGATAGCGAATTATTAGGAGGAGAATAGATATGCTAAAAATAAACCCAGAAAAAGATGAAGAAGATTTATTTTGGGAAGAATTTATACAAGAGCAAGAAAGACTAAATAGAGAAGAAGAGATAATGAAAAATTTGGAGGAGTAAATAAGATATGAAAATATATTATGGTGGTAGAGGAAATGGAAAAACAATAAAGGCAATTAAATTATCTATAGAAAAACAAATGCCAATCGTATGTTGGAGTTATGAACATAAAAAGCAAATAGAACAAACAGCTAGAGAAATAGACGTAAAAGGGGTAATGCCAGAACCAATATTAGCAACAGAAGTAAGAAAAAAAGTAATAGGTAATAGAAAAGGTTTAATCGTTGATGATTTAGATATTCTTTTGAGAAGGATATTAGATGATAATGTTTATTATGCTACTATGGAAGATTGCAATTGTATGTATTTAAAATGGTGAGAGGAGTGATATATAGTGAAAGAAAAAACAGCAGATGAAATTAAAATAAAGTTAAAAGATATAGCAAAATTACAACATTTGTATATAGAAATATTTACAGAAGAAGATGAAGATTACCCAGACAGGAGAGTTATAAGGAATAAAGAAAGAGCAGTACAAATAATATTAGACAAAATAACAGATAAAAGATTTAATCAAATTGAAATTTGGAAAGTAATACAATTAAAAAGTTGGGACGATACAGATAATACGTTCAAACCAATTTGTAACAGATTAAGAGAACTAGGATATGTAATTATAAATAATAATTAGGAGGTGCTTTAAATGAAAGAATGTAATTTTATACGAAAAGATGATTATGATTATATTATATATGAGTGTAGTAATTGTAAAGAAGTGTGGTATTTTGAATATGGAACACCAGAAGATAATAGTTATAATTATTGCCCTAAATGTGGAGCAAAAATAGTAAAAGTTATTGAACTAGAAGAGGAGGAGCTTTAAGTGAAAGAAAAAATAACTAAAAGAACAACTAAAGATAGCATTGAATATTTAGAATTGCAATGTATTGTCAATAATAGAATACATGATTATGTTGCAAAGTATCATAGCTATCCTAAATATATTAAATTACCTTTATGGATATTTGAATGTTTAAAACAAACAATGTGTGAAATAGATTTAAAGATAGATTATAAAACAGAAGAGTTTACATTCTTTAATTTGAAAGTTTGTGAAACTGTTAGTATAGAAAAAGCAGAAGAAATTGAGGTGTTTTAAGTGAAAAATCTTAAAGATAGCATAGAATATCTTAAAAAGATAAATAATTATGGAACAGATAAAGAACCATATTATCTTGAATATGAATTATCAGAAAGCCCAGTAAGTTTTGAATGGTATCAAGCAATATTAGAAAAAGTAAAAGAATATAAACCTAAAAGAGTAATAGATGTTGGAAGTAATTTAAATTTATTTGGCTATTTATTTGTAAATGCAGGAATTGATTATATAGGTATTGATATAAATATAGATGGTTGTAATCCAATAGAAACAGACCACATTAAATTTATAAGAGCAAATTATTATGATGTAAGAGAACAATTTAAAGACGATATAATTATTAGTTGCTTATGTGTGGGATATTTAATACCAGTTAAAGATGTATTAGGTAAAATTTTAATTGTAAATTCAGATAATGGTAAAAGCGAAAAAGAATATAAATGCACTGCAAGAGAAATAAAATTAGAAAGAAAGGTGTTTTAAGTGAAAGAAAAAGAAGAAATATTAAATAAAATGAAAAATAAATATAAATTAGCATTATTTATGGTTATAAGAAACTCTATGGTAATGCCACAAGGTATTAAATTAGGTAAAACAGATAAAGAAATTAATGAAATGTCTTACGAAACTATGTGTTCAGTATTAACTATGATTGATTATAATAAAGCAGAAAAGATTTACGAGGAGGGAAAGAGTGAAAGAAATAATTAAAGAAATTATAAAAGACACTAATATGACTACGGTTATAATAGGAATAGTAGAAGTGCTTATTGGAGCAATTTTAATAAAAATAACAATAGCAATTTCGGCAATGTTACTTATTCTAGGTGGAATGAATATAGGAAAAGGACTTTATGGTGGAAAGAAGAATTAAAAAGTGAAAGAAAATGATTCTACAATAACAAATATAGATACATACGGAGAAATATTACCTAAAAAAGGACAATCTATTATAAAAATAGGGAATAGCGATTTAGGCGGAACGGACATAAAAATAGAAGTTTCTACAAAATTCAATTCGTTACAAAAGAAATTGTGGAAATATTTATTGAATATTGACATTGAAGATATTAAGGAGGACGAGTAGTGGAAAATAGTATAGAAGAAGCTATAAAAGTAATGGAACATTGGATAGAATACGAAAAAAATAATAAAGAAAAAATAAATAGAGCTGATGAACTAATAAATATTCAAGAAACAATTTTATCGGCATATAAAAGAGTATTAAAAGAAAAAAATAGATTAGAAGAACAAGTAGAATATGACAAAACACATATTTATACTCCACAAACAATTGAATTAAACTTCATTTCAAAATCAAAAATAGAAGACAAGATAGAAAAATTAAATTCTGAATCTTATGCAGAAAAACTTGAAGATATGATGAATACAAAAAATTATACTATAACAGAATTAGTTCAATATGTTTTACAAGAATTATTAGATGGTAGCGACACAGATGTCGGTAGCATAGGAAATAGTATAGAAGAAGATATGAAATATATTCATAAAACTCTAAATGATATGAAGATTAAAGATGAAGATGCATTTATGAGTGCAGTTGCAACTATATTTAGAGATTACAAAAGAGTATTAAAAGAGAATGAAAAATTAAAAAACATAAGGTATGATACACCATATGGAACAGAAACTATACACTTAATACTTGAAAGCAATTTAATCGAAATAAATACACACAAATATATGATAGAAGTAGAGCCTGGAAAGTTTGTGGATTTAAAACAAGTATATCTGGAGAATAAAAAATTAAACGAATATAAAGAAAATTATATTCCAATTCAAAAAATAAAAGACAAAATAGAAGAATTAGATAAAAAAGTTAAAGATTATCAATGCGTAGAAAATAGAATTAATCTTTATCAAAGAAAAGTTTTACAAGAACTATTAGAAGAAAGTGAGGAATAAATGAACGAGGAATTATTAAAATCATATGAAGAGTTAAAAAGAAATAGGAATATAATAAACACAATAGACCCAGATTTTTTCTTTAAAATAGTGGATTGCTTATTAAAAGAGAATGAAGAATTAAGAAAAGAGAATGAAGAATTAAAAAAAGATTACTATAATGTAATAAATAAAATAGAAAATAAAATAGATATATTGGATATAGTAATATCAGAATGTATATATTTAGATGATGATGACGCAGAATACAAAAAAGCAGTTGAAAAAGACAAGTTATGCTTATTGAATCAAAAAAGAGCTTTACAAGAACTACTAGAAGAAGGTGATTTGGAGTAAATATGGTGAATATGAATAATTTAAGTGAAGAAGAAACAATAAAAAGTTTTAAATCATTAATGTATAATGCAAAAGCTAATTGGGATTACTTTAGTTATGAAATATTATTTAATTTTTTTAGTTTATATAATAATGCAATAGAAGAAAAAGATAAAATAATAGAACAAATGACTTATTATATTATGAATTTAGATATTGATGAAGATATATGCAAAAAAGTAAATTGTGACACAAATTCAGGAGAATTAGATTGCAAAGACTGTATCAAACAATATTTTGAAAATAGAGCAAAAGAAATCAAATAAAGGGGGGGGTTAATCTATGGGAACAGAAGATGCAATAGAAATGGTAATAATTAAGAATGATACTGTAATAAAGAAGAAATTCAGTGTTATAGACGAAGACGAGATAATAAGCTTTAATTTAGGAAATTTCTTTATAGCAGTACGAAAAGAAGATCTTAGAAAATTAATATGAGGAGGTACAAATGATGCAATATATAAAAGAAGACGTTGAAAAAATGTTAAAGGATCACTTAAAAAATCAAGCAAAGCTGACGGAAATACAATTAAAAAAAGAAGAATACGAAAAAAGATTGGAATATGCTGGAACGGTATATGAGGAAACAGAAAACGAAATTATAGAAAATATGCAGTTAGCTGGACAAGCTTATGATAGCATACATAGTAATACAAACAAAGTATCAGATAAAGTGCTAAATACGGCAATGAATTACCATAAAGAAGAAAGACACATAAACAAAGAAGATAGGCAATTTTTACAAACTAAATTAGAAGAACTAACCAAATTGAAAGACGAGTTAGACAAAAAAATAGTAAGAGTTGAAAATATGATTAATCAACTATCAGCAGAAGAAAAGTTTGTTATAAAGATATATTATATGGAAAAATCTAAATGGGATTATGTATCACAACAATACTGTATGGAGTTCCAAAAACCAAAATCTATAAACCAATTATTAAATATAAGGAACACGGCAATAAAAAGTATGCTTGATGTACTAAATATAGGTGAATAATGAAAAATTGTGATAAAATTGTGATGAAATTTGGATGAAATTTGGTTTTGAAAGAGTTATAATTATAATAGAGAAAAAAAGATATAAACTTTTGCAGGGCTGAACATTTAATGTTTGGCTCTATTTTTCTATTAACGATACCTAGTAAAATGACAACTTAATTCAAAAAGTTTGGAGCTTTCCTGCTAAGAAATGCGTACCTAATAAGGTATATGGTGCAAGTCCATAGGTTGTCGCCAGGTTCTAGGTAGCCCCTAGATATGCGGAGTACAAAGTGGGGAAACCTTCGTTGAAAATAAAATTAAAATCCCCTACATGGCAGAGTAATTCAAACGGCTTTGAACACTGTCTTGAAAACAGTTGGAGCAGTAAAATGCTTGGGGCTCGACACCTCACTCTGTCGCCAAGTAAAATAGTATGTAATGATATAAAAAAGCAATGGGAGCAAAAGGTTGAGATATTAATTCCGACACAGGGAAGAGAAATATCAGAACTTCCAAGAGATTAGGCTCGTAAGCTAAAGGTTATAGGCTGTGTTGATACCAGAAATCCAAACGTTACGAGGTAGCGCCTTGTATAATCCTGTATCATTACATAGTGTTTTATACAAAGGAAGTGTTGTATATGAGAGGTAGTATAATAGCAAACTACATAGACGATGAATATAGAAGAAAGAAATTTTATGAGAATAAGAAAAGACAAAAGTGCATTGTAGATGAGAAAAGACAATGCGATAAATGTAAATATTTAAACATATGTGAGGATAAAGATGAAATTTAAAATAAATAATACGGAATGGTTAATAGAAGAAGTAGATGAAGCCACAATTAATAACGAAATGAAAAGTGATGGAACATTAGGAGTAACAATATATAGAACTCAAACAATAATGTTACTAAAAGAACAAGCAAATATAATAAAGACATTAAAACACGAATTAACTCATGTGTGGTTATATGAATATGGACACAATCAAGATGACGATAAAACATTTAGTTATGAAGATGTATGCGAAGTAGTTGCAAGTATTAATGATTTTATAAATGAAATAGTAGAACAATATAAAGAGCAAAATGGTGTAGAAATAGAACAGACAATAACTAACCTATTTGTAGATGGTGTTCCATTAAAATAAAAGAGGTAAAAATGAATATAAATCAAAACATAAATAAATTATTATATGCCTTATCTATAAAAGGACAAATATACAAAATAAATAGTTTTCAATTTTATAGTGAAAAGAATTGTAAATATTGTACTAAATACCAAATATTAAAAAGAGAACAAGTAGAAGTATATAACGAAGAAACAGACGAATTTGAATTACAAGATAGATATAAACAAAAAGAAGAATGTTATAGTAAAGTTGATGTGTTGAAATACTTAATGGAGGAGTATAGAAAGATGGGATAATATGGCAAAGAGATTAACAGATAAAGAAAAAAAAGAAATAATTGCATATTATATTGAGTGTCAAAACTTAAGAGAGACAGCAAGAAAGTATAATGTTTCTCCAGATACAGTAAAAAGATTAACAAAAGAAAATAAAGAAGTCGAACAAAATCTTTCACAAAAAAAAGAAGAGAATACAAAGAATGTATTAAATGAATTAGATAAAACAAAGGATAAAAGAATAAAATTGCTTAACAAAATGATAGACAAGATGGAAGAAAAGGTTGACAAAATAGATATGTTTACTAATGTAAAAGATTTAGCGACTGCTTATGGAATTATAGTAGACAAAGATATGAAATTTCTTGAATTAACAAAAGAGAAACAAGAAAAGGAAAAACAAATAATAAGAATACCAGCAAGTGATATGTCAAGTGCATTTATAGACCTAAACAGAGATATTGATAACAGAGGACATTTAGAATATTGGTTAGATGGTGGAAGGGCTTCGTTGAAGTCCTCTTTTTGTGGAGAAAAAATTCCAGAATTGTTAGAAAATAATCCTAATATGTGTGCATTATGTATAAGAACGGTAGGCAACACTTTAAAAGATTCAGTTTATGCTCAAATACAATGGGGAATTGATAAATTAAGTGAAACATACCCGGGATTAATAGATGATTATAGCTTTAAAATTTCTCCAATGGAAATAACAAAAAGAAGCACAGGACAGAAAATATATTTTAGAGGAACAGATGATCCAGGTAAAATAAAATCAATAAAGCCACCTAAAGGAATGTATATAGGAATAATATGGTATGAAGAATTTGACCAAATACAAGGAATGAATACGGTAAGAAAAATAAATCAATCTGTAATAAGAGGCGGAAATGATTTTATTGAGTTTTATACATTTAATACTCCTGCGAGTAGACAACATTTTGTAAATAAAGAAAAAAGAATACCAAAGCCTAATAGATTGTTACATCACAGTGATTATAGAACATCTCCAAAAGAATGGATAGGACAAGCTTTTATAGACGAAGCAGAATACACTAAAGAAACAGCACCGATAATATATGAAAATGAATATTTGGGATTAGAAACTGGCGATGGAGGTAGTGTATTTGAAAATCTTGAATTAAGAGAGATAACAGATGAAGAAATTTCTCACTTCGATAGATTATATAAAGGTATTGACTGGGGTTGGTATCCTGACCCGTTCGCATATAACAATATGCATTTTGATATGGCAAGAAGAACATTATACATATTTGATGAATTAAGATGTAATAAAACGTCAAATCAAGATACATGGAAGAAACTACAAGAAAAAGGAGTAACAAATAGTGATTTAATAACTGCAGATAGTGCAGAAAATAAATCAATAGGCGACTACAAGTCTTACGGAGCATTTATAAGAGGAGCAGAGAAAGGACCTGGAAGTGTTGAATACAGTATGAAATGGCTAGCAGGTTTAATAAAAATAGTAATAGACCCTAAAAGGTGTCCTAATACTGCAATAGAATTTAGCGAGTATGAGTTAGAAAGAGATAAGGACGGAAATGTTATTACTGGTTATCCAGATAAGAACAACCATCATATAGATGCCGTACGCTATCGGACTTGAATGTATATGGAAAAAGAGAGGACAATAAAATGTTTGAAAGAATAGTAAATTTTATAAAAGGAGCAATAAATAAGATGTTTAATACAACTGATATAGCAAAAGATTTTAATATAGATATATCAACAAGCAATGAAATACTGTCAGCAATTGAAAAATGGTCCAATATTTATAATAGTAAAGCACCATGGTTAAATGAAGAAGTAAAATCATTGCATGTTGCGAAAACGATATGTGAAAAGGTTGCAAAAGCTGTAACAATAGAATTTAAGACACAGGTAGAAGATAAAGAAATAGATAAAGTATATCAAAGATTTATAAAAAATATAAGGACAGATACAGAATACGCTCTTGGAAAAGGTGGAATGTTCTTTAAACCATTCTATGCTAATGGGAAAATAAAGATTAGTTGTATTCAAGCAGACAAATTTATACCTACAAAATTTGATAGCACTGGCGAATTGCTAGGTGCTATTTTTATTGACCAAATTACAAGAGGAAATGAAATATATACAAGACTTGAATATCAAGAATTGAATGATACAGTATTAACAATTAAAAATAAGGCATATAAAACTACGGTACACAATGCAAACATATTAGGAAACCAAATTTTACTTTCACAAGTGCAAGAATGGGCAAACATTCAAGAAGAGATACAAATAAATGATGTTAATAGATTATTGGGTGGTTATTTCAAAATACCTATTGCAAATCCAGTTGATAATACAAGTCCTGTAGGTGTAGCTATTTTTGCAAATGCAATCGATACATTAGAAGAGATAGACAAACAATTTAGTAGAACTTTGTGGGAATATGAAGGATCTGAACTTGCTATTGATGTAGATGAATTAATGCTAAAAAAAGATAAAGATGGAAATTCTATATATCCAAAAGGAAAAGAGAGATTATACAGAAAACTTGATATAGACGATAAAACAGATAAATGGAATGTATTTAGCCCAACTATAAGAGATACATCATTATTTAATGGATTAAATGAATTATTGAGACAATGTGAGAGTCAATGTGGACTAGCATTTGGTACTATTTCAAAAATAGAGAACGTTGAAAAAACAGCAACAGAAATTAAATCAAGTAAACAAGATTACTATGTAACTGTATCAGATATTCAAGGAGCATTACAAACAGCCTTAGAGGATTTAATTTATAGCATAGATGTTTTGATGAGTTTATATGGAATAAAACATAAAGTCGGTGCTGATGTAAGCTTTGACTGGGACGATAGCATTCTAGTAGATAGTGAGAAGAAACAATCGCAAAGCTTAATAGAAAAAAATGCAGGTTTAATAGATGACATTGAGTACTTTGTGCAAACAAGGGATTATTCAGAAGAAGAAGCAACAGAATATGTAAATAAAATGCGAGAACGAAACAAAGAACAAATACCAAGCGATGTACAAGAGGAATAGTTTATGATAGAAGATAAGATACAGAAAGCAATTAAACCTATTTTAAGTATATATTCTAAAATAGAATTAGAGCTAATAGAAAAGATTGCAAAGCATTTTAATTTGAATGAAGAATTTATAAATTCAGACTATTGGTATTTTGAAAAGCTAAAAGAACTTGGAGGACTAAACAATGAAACATTAAAGCTATTAGAAGAATATACAGGAAAAACAAGGCAAGAATTATTAAAAGCAATGAAAGATATAGGCATAAGTTCTATACCTGTTGACCAATTAAATATAGCAACACAAAAAAACGCTTTATTGAATCCGGAAACAATAATAAATAGTACAAATATACAAAACATAATACAATATAGTTACGATGAAATAGAAAAATCTTTTTTAAATCTAAATAAAACTATACAAGAGCAAGTAAGGCAAACTTATACAGATATAATAACAGAGACATATATAAAAACAAATGCAGGTGTTTGCAGTTATCAGGAGGCAATATTAAACAGTTTAGACAAGCTAGGCGATAAGGGTATATCTATACTTACCTACCAAAACAAAAATGGCTTAATAAAAAACTATGATGTTGTAGGAACAGTTAGAAGAGATTTGCTAGTAGCAACAAGAGGCCTGGCAGGAAAAGTAAATGAAGAGGTAATAAAAGAGAGTGGTAACCACGTTGTAAGAGTTACTAATCACTTTGGAGCTAGAACAGGAGATGGAGGAGAAGATTATACAAATCATGCTTGGTGGCAAGAATTACAATTCTTCTGTTGGAACTACGATGGAAAGGCCACAGAGGAAGAAAAGAAGCTCCCAGACTTTATGAAACATTGTAATTATGGAGATGTACGAGGAATAGTAGGTATTAACTGTAAGCACTTATTTACTGTTTGGTATGGCTCAACTAAAAAAGAAGATTTGGAATTTACCTATGATGAGAATAAAGAACAATATGAGAAAACACAACAACAAAGATATTTGGAAAATGGTGTTCGTAAATGGAAAAGAAAACAAGTAATTGCTAATAAAGTAGAAGATGAAGAAGGCTATAAAAAATCGAGTATAAAAGCTAAAGAATGGCAAGACAGATTAAATAAATTTACTAAAGAAAATGACTTAAAAGAAGATTATACGAGACAACATGTAAAAGGCTATAAGCCAGTCAGCACTGAAGAAAAGCAGTACATAGACATAACAGAAGAAATAATAAAGAAAGATAAACAAAATTTCAAGTTAATAGAACAGCAATATTATATCGATGAAAATGGAAATCAATATAATGTAGATGGTAAATATATTTTGTTAGAACCAACAGAAAGAGAAAAAGAAGTTGCAAATATGCTAGGTGAATTATATGGTGGAAATATAAAGATAATACCAAGAATAAATGAACCTAAAGGCATAAAGACTCCAGATTATATAGTAAAAAATAAAAGATATGATTTGAAGCAAATAAAAGGTAATGGCAAATATGTAATACAAGGAAACTTAAAAGGAAAACAGAAACAAGCAGATAACTTTATAATAGATATAACAAAATCAGAAATTAATATAGAAGAAGCTATTAAACAAATAGAAAATATTTATAGTTCAAAGCACTTTTTGTGGCTAGATAGAATTGTTTTACTTAAAGGTAAGGAACTTTTAAAAATATATAAAAGAAAATAGAAAGAAGTCAACTGTGAACCTAGAGGTTCTCAATCGACTTCTTTTAATAATATTATTAACTTAATTATACTATAAATTAAGCTAATAATCAATAGTTTATGCTGAAAAATATAAAATATTCACTGTCCGCGATGACGATAAACTACAAATAAAATAAAAAATTCGACTATATGCAGGTCGTCAACAAGTGCATAACTACACCGTGATGAAAACACGTAAAAAGTCGTAGTAGGAGAAAGGAAAACATTATGAAAAGAAAATTTTTAGAGGATTTAGGACTTGAAACAGATGCTATTGAAAAAATAATGGCAGAAGCAGGAAAAGATGTTACATCTTTAAAGGCAAGAGTAGATGATTTAACAGAACAAATAAAT
>ERZ772883.838-NODE-838-length-28077-cov-62.253872_pt1 | contig 28077 bp, 30 predicted proteins | sample MGYA00580575_ERZ772883 | MGnify/ENA primary metagenome ERZ772883 (study PRJEB29015, sample SAMEA2737666) | human gut metagenome | biome: human gut; feature: human-associated habitat; material: faeces | place: China | collected 2012 ...
TTAAAAGCCATAAGAGATGAAATGAATATAAGATATTCTGGGTATATTGATGGAATGGTAGAAGGTAGAGCAGAAGGCAAAGCAGAAGGTAAAACTGAAATAGCAAAAAAAATGCTAAAAAAATGCATGAAGATTGAAGATATAATTGAATTAACGGGTCTTAGCCAAGAAGAAATAGCAAAACTAAAATAACGATAGGAATATATATAATTACAATTATATTACAAATTGCAAAATTGCTTGCAATTTGTAAATTTTTATTATAGAATAAAAACATAAATTTGAGGAAAATTACGAAGGAGGAGCTAAAACCATGAGCATAGTAGCTGTAAGCCTTGAGGCTGTACACACACACACACACACACACACACTATGTTCATTAGAAAATAAAACAAGCATATTTCCATATGCTTTATTAAAGTTGCATGCAAGAGATGGATAAAAGTCCGTCTCTTTTTGTTATGCATTTTTAAATTAGTTTTGTACAAGGACATCCGCCAAATCTCGTCGGAGCTTTTGTATTTATTTAAAATCGAACCCACGATGGAGACGCCTAAAGAAGCATTTCGGGGGTCTTCGATTTTATCTAAATACAAAACTCCTGCGTTTGGCTGATAAGTACAAGGAATATAAGAAAAAGGAGTAGGTTTAAAATGAGAAAGAACAAAGGTATAACTTTAATTGCGCTAATTATAACAATAATAGTGATGCTAATATTAGTAGCAGTAAGTGTAAATATATTAATTAAAAGCAATTTAATAGGAACAGCCGAAAAAACAGTAAATAAATATAAAACGGCATCAGAAGAAAAAGCAAACGGTGGAGTAATTGAAATAAATGGGAAAAAATATGCTAGTATAGAAGACTATCAAGCTAAAAAGGAATATATAGATTCAAACATTCCAGGAGGAACAAGAGTAACAAGTAATACGGAATATAAAGTTAATAATAAAACTGCGTGGATACCTGCAGGATTTACTGTATCAGGAATAGATAGTGAAAGAACAATAGAAGAAGGACTAGTAATGTATGATATACCAGAAGGAACAACACCAGATTGGACAAACCCAGATAGCGTAAAAACAAAATATAACCAATTTGTATGGATACCAGATCACAAAGAGCAGATTTTGTAGTACAGCTAGATAAATGCCCATATAACTATGTAAAATGGGGAACAAGTATGTCAAATGTAAGTGCGGGAGCGGTATATTTATGTAATAACCTATATAGTTCAACAAATACAAATTATGGAGCAACAAGTATGCTATGTACGGGAGCTAGTTGGGACAGTATGCTAGATTTCATAAAAGATTCAACCCATAGTGTAACAGATAGTACAACATGGGGAAATTATAAGAATTCAGATACTTACACAATAAACAGGGGAAAATATGCAGTGTATTCAAATGGTACACTAGGAAATTTTCAAGATGTAGGTAATGAATACTCAAAAGAGAAAGATACAAGTATTTTATTAACAACAGGAGCAATAGAAAGAAATAGCTCCAAAAACATATATGATGTAGCAGGAAATGTATGGGAATGGACAACAGAGTCTAGTTCTTCTTCTTTCGACTGGCGAGTTGTCAGGGGCCGGCAGTTACCTTTTCCCTGGTTCTAACTGTCCAGCGAGTAGCCGCCTCAACTACCATCCGACCTACATCAGTGACTACGGCTACAACGTAGGGTTTCGCCCAACACTTTATGTAAAGCTGTAAGCTTGCAGACGATACATTAATTAAATATCCAAAACTACTTTGGAGTCAAGTAACTTAAGGCGTCACTAAGGTGGCGCTTCTTTGCGTTTTACCAAAATGTTGTAATTCTAAAAAATGTTATAAATTTTCTCAAAAATATTTTAAAAAATATTGATTATTAAATTCACTTTGTGATAAAATGATACCGTTATAAATTGTATTTAAATGTGCTAAAATTTTACTAATATTAGGAGGGAAAATGAAGGAATTAGTTGAAGAAAAATTCAAGGAAATTTTTGGGACGGAAGGAAGATTTAAAACATATTTTGTACCTGCTAAAGTAAATATAGTAGAGGAAGATGAAGATTATAAGGGAGAAATGGCACCTAAAACTAGAGCTAAAAAGGGAGTTTGTGCAACAATTAGGGAAAGAGAAGATAGAATACTAAACTTCTACTCAGTAAATTTTAGTGAAGCAGGCATAATATCTATTTCAATTGATAATGTTGCATACAATGAAAATGAAACTTGGGTAAAATACCCAAAGGAGATCATTCTTTCCTTAAAAGAGGAAGGCTATGAATTAAAACATGGTTTTGACATAGTATATTATGAAAATATAGTAACAGATAATAGAAAAGATATTTTAAAAATATTAACAGCAATAGTTTTAAAAGACATGTATAACTTAGATATTAATAATGAAACAATAGAAACATTAGAACAAAAAACAGATGAAGAAGATGAGGAAGAAGGCAAAATCCTTACAGGAGAAAAGTTACAAATAGATTAAGGCTGGAGAAAAAATGAGTATAATAGGAATAGATGCAGGAAGTTCATGTATAAAAGCAATTGAGGTAGACCAAGGCGCACAAATAATAAGTAAAGAAATAATCTCAAAAACTAGTATTATAAACGCATTAGAGCTATTTTTAAAACATAATAATATAAAAGAAACTAATATTTCAAAAATAGTTCTAACAGGAGTTGGAAAAGATGAAATAAAAGAAAACATACATGGTATACTTACAGAAAAAGTAGATGAATTTGAAGCAATTGCAATAGGAGGATTAGAGCTTTCTCAAAAACAGGAAGCACTGGTTGTAAGTATCGGAACTGGAACAGCATTTGTAATGGCAAGAAAGGATAGTTACAAACATATAGGTGGAACAGGAGTTGGAGGTCGGAACAATCTTAAACTTATGCAAACTAGTTGGAAATACTAAAACGATAGAAGATATAAATAAAGAAATAACAAAAGGAAATTTAGCAAATGTAGATTTAATAATTCAAGATGTAGCAATAAATGAAATTCAGAATTTGCCCAAAGATACAACATCAGCTAATTTTGGAAAGTTAAATGATAAAGCAACTAAGGCAGATATAATTTTAGGAATAACAAACATGGTTTTCGAAACAATAGGAATGATGGCAGTATTTCGGAACACAAAACACAAGCTGTAAGAATATAATTGTTATAGGAAATATTGCTACAATGCCATATTTGAAAACTGTTTTAAACAAAATAGAAAAATTACATGGTGTTATTTTTGAAATTCCAGATTTTGCAGAATTTGGAACAGCTTTTGGAGCAGTAAAAGCAACAATGAACTAGCAACACAAGATACTATAAAGATACAAATGAAAGGATGATTTTATAATGTACATATTTAACAAAGTAACGGTAAATCCACAATTACCAAAATCAATTGAAAAACTAGGAGAAATATCAGAAAATTTGTGGTGGTCTTGGAATACAGAATTTTTGAAAATTTTTAAAGAAATAGATATAGATTTGTGGGAACAATGTAATAAAAATCCAGTGAAATTTTTAAGATTAGTAGACCAAGAAAAACTTGAAAGGGCATCAACTGATCCAGAAATATTAAGAAATTATAGAGTCAATGTAGATAATTTTGAAAGTTATATGAAAAGTAGAACAACATGGTTTAGCAAACAATATCCAGAAAATAAAGATGATGTAATAGCATATTTTTCAGCAGAATATGGACTAGATGAAACATTACCAATATATTCAGGTGGACTTGGAATATTATCAGGTGATCATCTAAAATCAGCAAGTGATTTAGGAATACCAATAGTAGCAATAGGTTTATTATATAAAAATGGATACTTTAATCAAAAAATAAATAAAAATGGAGAGCAAGTATCAGAATACTACAATATAGAAATGGATAACTTACCAATAAAACCTTTAAAAGATGAAAATGGAGAAGATGTAATTGTATATATCAAACTTCAAAAAGATAAGCTATACATAAAAGTATGGAAAATATGTGTAGGTAGAGTAAACTTATATTTGCTAGATACAGATATTCCAGAGAATAAAGAAGAATATAGAGGAATAACTTTAAAACTTTATGGTGGAGATCAAGAGATGAGAATACGCCAGGAAATGGTTTTAGGTATAGGTGGAGTAAAAGTATTACAAGAACTTGGAATTAACCCGAAAGTATACCACATGAATGAAGGACATTCATCTTTCCTTGTATTAGAAGCAATAAAACAAACTATAAAGCAAAAACAGGTATCTTTTGATATAGCAAAAGATATTGTAACAGCAAAAACAGTATTTACAACACATACACCAGTTCCAGCAGGAAACGATATATTCCCAATAGAACTTGTTGAAAAATATTTCGATGGATACTGGAAAGATTTAGGAATTACGAAAGAACAATTCTTAGAACTTGGAATGAAACCAAGAGATGAAAGCAAAAATAGCTTTAATATGGGAATTTTAGCACTAAAAATTGCAGGTAAGAAAAATGGTGTAAGTAGACTCCATGAGTCAGTTTCAAGGGAATTATTCTCAGATGTTTGGCCAGACATTGCACCACAAGAATCACCAATAACTTATGTAACAAATGGAGTTCACACATGTTCATGGCTTGCACCAAACTTAAAAGAACTATACAACCAATATTTAGAACCATATTGGCAAGATAGAATATATTCAGATGAAACGTGGAAAAGAATAGATAAAATTCCAGATGAGGAATTATGGGAAGCACATAAACAAAGAAAAATAAAATTATTAAAACTTGTTAGAGATAATGTAACAGCAAGACTAAAAAACAATGGTGTACATTATGAAAAAATAAGAGAAATAGTTTCAGGACTAAACCCAGATGCTTTAACAATTGGTTTTGCACGTAGATTTGCTACATATAAAAGAGCTGCATTAATTTTTAAAGATTTGGAAAGAATAACACAAATATTAAATGATACAAATAGACCAGTACAAATTATATTTGCAGGAAAAGCACACCCAGCAGATAAAGAAGGGCAAGATTTAATTAAATATATACATGAAATATCATTAATGCCACAATTTAAAGGAAAAATATTCTTACTAGAAAACTACAATATAAATGTAGCAAGGCATTTAGTATCAGGTGTTGACGTATGGCTTAACAACCCAAGAAGACCAATGGAAGCCTCAGGAACAAGCGGAGAAAAAGCATCTGTAAATGGTGTAGTAAACTTTAGCATACTAGATGGTTGGTGGGCTGAAGGATACAATACAAAAAACGGCTGGGCAATAGGAACAAACGAGGAATACTATTCATATGAAGAACAAGACTTAGCAGATAGTGAGAGTATATATAGAACTCTAGAAGATAAGATAATACCAGCATACTACAACAAAAATGAAAAGAGTATATCAGAAACTTGGATAAGATTAATGAAGAACTCAATAATGTCTACAGGAGGGAAATATAGTACAGCAAGAATGGTGGTAGACTATACAGAAAAACTATATATGCCATTATTAAATCTAACTAATAAATACTTTAGTAGTTTAGAGAATGTTACAGAATATAATAGAATAAAACAAGAGCTATATGCAAACTGGAATGATATAAAAATAACACAAGAAAATAATGCAGATAACATTACAGTAGATGCTGGAAACAAGATAAAAGTATCTTGCAAGGTTGAATTACCAAATATAGACAAAGACTATATACAAACAGAATGTTACTATGGAAAAATACTGGAAAATGGTATAGTTGAAGATATAAACATAATGCCAATGGATTTAGTAGAAGAAAACAACGAAACAAAAACATACACATATGAAACAAAAATAGAAATGAAAACAGGAGGAAACTATGGTTATACCTTTAGAGTAATGCCAAAGCATCCAATGCTACTAGACCCAGAAAACTTAAATCTAGTAAAATGGATAACAAAATAAAAAACAAAAGCAGTTCTAAAATAAAATTTAGAATTGCTTTAATTTTTATTGACACCATTATTGCAAAATGATAAAATCTAAACAGATTAGATTGAAAGGAATGAATGTATTATGAGAAAAACAAAAATTGTATGTACTTTAGGTCCTGCAACAGATAGTGAAGAAGTACTTAAGAACCTTATGCTAGAAGGAATGAACGTTGCAAGGATTAACTTTTCACATGGAAATTATCAAGACCAAGAGGGTAGAATAAACATGTTCAAAAAAGTAAGAGATGAGCTAAAATTGCCAATTTCTCTACTATTAGATACACAAGGACCAGAAATTAGAATTGGAAAATTTGCAGAAAACCAAATTTTCTTAGATAAAGGTCAGGAATTTACTTTAACAAACAGCGATGATTTAGGAGATAAAACAAAAGTATCTATAACATATAAAACATTATACCAAGAAATAGATGTTGGAAGAACAATTCTTGTAAATGATGGAACAATAGAACTTAAAGTAAAAGAAATTAAAGATAAAGATATAGTTTGTGAAGTTATTCAAGGAGGAAAACTTACAAATAGAAAAAGTATAAACATACCAGATTTTATAGTTACACTTCCAGGAATTACTGAAAAAGACATAGCAGATATAAAATATGGTATAACAGCAGGTTTTGATTATATTGCAGCTTCATTTGTTAGAAAACCACAAGATGTTATTGAAATAAGAGAAGTATTAAAACAAAATGGTGGAGAACATATTAAAATAATTTCAAAAATAGAAAACAGAGAAGGAATAGATAACTTTGATAAAATACTAGATGTATCAGATGGTATTATGGTTGCAAGAGGAGATTTAGGTGTAGAAATACCAATGGAAGAAGTTCCAATATTCCAAAAAGAATTTATCAAAAAAACATATAAACAAGGAAAACCAGTAATTACAGCAACCCAAATGCTAGAATCTATGATAAGTAACCCAAGACCAACAAGGGCAGAAGTAAGTGATGTTGCAAACGCAATATATGATGGAAGCAGTAGCATAATGCTATCAGGAGAAACTGCAACAGGCGAATTTCCAGTAGAATGCGTAAAAACAATGAGTCGAATTGCCTTAAGAATAGAAAGCTCAGTAAAATACTGGAAAAGATTTAAAACAAGGGAATATGAACTAAAAGATATGAACACAGAATGTATAATGAATTATGCAGTATGTACAACAGCAATGAATGTTGATGCAAAAGCAATTATTGCTTACACAAATACAGGAGATACACCAAGAATAGTATCAAGCTTTGGACCAGGATGCCCAATATTTGCAATAACACAAAACGAGGTGATATATAGACAACTAGGTTTGTGTTGGGGAATAACACCAAAATTATTTGAACCACAACCAAATATAGATGTATTGCTACATAAAGGTTTAGATAAACTAAAAGAAGAAAAATATTTAAATGAAGGCGATAAGGTTGTTATAGCAGGAGGAACAAAAGTATTAACAGATGTACCAACTGAAGAATTAAAACAAAACATAGTAATGGGAGGAGTTGTTGAAGTATAATGGAGCCAATATTTATAGTAGCAACAACACTTGTATGTATGGTGTTGTTAAAAGTAGTATTCAAGGTAAATAAGAAAAAAGCAGAACCACTAAAAGAAGATAAAGAACTAGAAACTCTAACAGATAGATTTCCGGAAAATGTTGATATAGCAAAAGAAATGCTTGAGATGCTAGACAACAAAAACGTAAAAATTGAAGAAGGAAAAAGCACAGAAACAAGTTTATATATTGCAGTTACAAATAAAATATTAATTGCAGATATGAAAAATAACTACGCAAGAATTCAAACAATAGCACATGAATGTTTACATTCTATTCAAGATAGAAGATTACTACTATTTAATTTTATATTCTCAAATATAATAATTGTTTATTGGCTTACAATATCAATACTTACAGCAACACATGTGATTACAAATATTTCGCCATTTGCATTTGCACTGGTACTAATGGCAATGGTAAAACTTGCAGTAAGAGGTTTCTTAGAAACAGATGCAATGACAAAGGCAAGGTATTTAGCAGAAAAATACATAGACAACAAAAAAATATTAAACAAAAACGAAAAAGAAAAGTTATTAGCAAAGTATGATAAAATAAACGCTTTAGGAGTTCCATTTACAATAGTATATATTATGCTTGGTTCATTACTTGGAATATTTGTATTTGGATTAATAGCATTAATAGTATAAGAATTTAAAATATGCAATTCGGAAACGAACTGCATATTTTTTTTTATCTAAAATACAATTAAAGAGGAGGAAAGCAGATGAGAAGAAAAAGTAAGATAAATCAAATTTTAGAAATGCCAAGGGAGATAGATAGCAAAGAACCCAAAATAACTATAATTTCATTTGATGAAATTTTAATAGAAAACTATAAAGGAATATTAGAATATGAGGAATTTTTTATAAAAGTAGATACAGAAATAGGAACAATTAACATAAATGGATACAAGCTTACACTAGAGCAGATTACAGATGAAGATATAGGAATAAAAGGTACTATAAAAAGTATAGAACTAGAAAAAAATTAAGGAGGAATTTTTCTTGTTTGTAAGAAGTTTATTAAACTATTTTACTGGATATGTAAATATAAAAGTTGAAGGTTTTTTCATTGAAAGATTTATAAATATGTGTATTAGCAAAAAAATATTGCTAATGGATATAAAACGTGAAAAATCTAGTATAATGTATGCAAAAATAGGAGTATCAGACTATAAAAGACTAAGACAAGTTGCTAAAAAAACAAAATCAAAGGTTAAAATTCAAAATAAAAAGGGACTACCATTTTTAGCACATAAATATAGAAAAAGAAAAATCTTTGCATTCCTTTTTGGTGCAATTATTTTAGCAATGATAGTACTATCTAACTTTATATGGAACATAGAAATAAGTGGAAATGTGAATATTCCAAAACAAGAGATAATTCAAATTCTAGCTGATAATGGGTTTGCTGTTGGAACTTCAAAAAATGATATGGATACAAATAATGTTATAAGCCAAATAAGACTACAAAGAGACGACATAGCATGGATGGGTATAACTGTAAAAGGCACAAATGCAATTGTAAAAATAAAAGAAGCGGATAAAGCACCAAAAGTATTAGATGAAAACGCATACTGTAATATAGTTGCAGATAAAACACGGAATGATTACAAAAATAAGTGTACAAAACGGAACTGCGATAGTAAAGCCAGGAGATATAGTTCAAAAAGGAGATATATTAGTTAATGGTTTTCTAGAAGGACTATACACAGGAACAAGATATGTTCATGGCTCAGCCACAATAGAAGCAAAAATATGGTACACGAAAAAAGAAAAACAACCACTTAAACAGGAGATAAAAGTCGAAACAGGAAATGAAGAAAAAAAGTACGGAATAAAATTCAAAAAAAATCAAATAAATTTGTTCAAAACCCTTTCAAAATTCGAAAAATATGATACAATAAATGAGGATAAAAAAATGATGCTTTTTTCAAATTTTTATCTTCCAATAGAAATAATTAAAATAACAAATAAAGAATATAAAATGCAAGAAAAAATCTACACAGAAGCAGAACTAAAAGCAATATTAATAGATAAGCTAAAGGCAGAGCTAGAAGAAGAAATTGGAGATAAAACAATAGCAAATGTTAATATAAATACAAACCAAGAGAACCGGTTATGTAGAAGTTGAAGTAACATATGAAGTGCTAGAGAATATTGGAACAGAACAAGAGATAAATATTTAAAGGAAGGGTGATAATATGGAACAAAGAAGCTTAAGAGTGGTAGAAACAGATAAAACCTTTTTTTCAAAGCTTAGTAGCACAATTTCAAAAATACTAATACCTACAAGAGTGGGCTTAAATGGAGTAATGATTTCAATAAAAAGAAATAGCCTAATTAAAGCCTATAATAATTACTTAGAAAAAGGAACAGAGGAAAATTCAAAAAAATATGAAGATAGTTATGCATTGTATTTAGAGGCAATAGATAAATATATAATGGATTCTTTATATAAAAAGGTAAAGAGCAATACTGCAACAAATTTTGAAAGGGATGCTATTGCTAAATACTACTTTGTAGTAAGCTTAAAAAATAAAAACTACTTAGAATATAAATATAAAAAACAAGAATACTTACTTAGAATAGATTATGAAACAGTTAGCAATATGAAAAATCAAAAAGTAGTAAATAACTATAAAAATTTCTATGTTGCAAAAATGGATACCTTATATAAAGGACTACTAAAAAACTATTCAGTTGCAATTTCTGACGATGTTCATCAAGATAGTGAAGAAGCATATAAAAAGATTTTTGATACACTTGAAAAATATATTATGGAAATATTACCAATTAAAATTGAATTTGGAGATGATACAGCAAAAGAAGAATATGAGGAGTTCTTACATACTACAGTTGGTAAATTAGATGAAAGAGATAAAATCATGCAAAAGGTTGAATTACTTGGAGTTAGCAGAAAAATATTTATACACAGTCTTCCACTTGCAGCAACTGAAAAGTGTTATAATCAAATACTAAAACAAGTAAGAACATTAATAGTAAACAGTAGAAATGAGACAAAAAGAGAACAAGCATATGAAACTTTATTTGAAGTTATGGAAGATTACAATGTAAAGATACTATCAACAAAAGTATATTGGGACAGGCCAGAAGAAAGACAAGCATATAAAAAATTCTGGGAAAAATATGAAAAAGCAAAAGATGATGCTAATAAAAAACAAATATTATTGTTAAAGCAAGATTTAAAAGAACTTAAAAAGCTAAGAAAAGAGAATATAGCAATAATAGAATTACACAAACAGAAACTAACAAAAATGGGTGTAATAAAAACAATAGGAACATCAGCAAAAACGTATAAAAGAATGATATATAATAAGAGGTCAGCATAATGGATATATTAGAACTAAACTATTTAGATATAGATGAAAATGATTCATATAAAGAAATAATAAAAAAAGTATTAAAAAAATGTTTTGAAATTGAAAAGTTAGAAAACAAAAACTTATATGTTAATGTTGTTCTAACAAATGCTAAAAACATAAAAAGTATAAACAAAGAACATAGAGGAATAGATAAAGAAACAGATGTATTATCATTTCCAATGTTTGAAAAAAATGAAATAGCAAACCTTGATAATACAAATGAGGATATTCTGGGAGATATGGTAATTTCAATTGAACGAGTTGAAGAACAAGCAAAAGAATATGGACATAGCTTCGAGAGAGAACTTGCATATATGGTAGTACATTCATTTTATCATTTACTAGGATATGACCACATGACAGAAGAAGACAAAAAGGAAATGAGAGAAAAAGAAGAAAACGTTTTAGGAATTTTAGGAATAAGGAGAGTTTAAAATGAAAAATCAAAATGGAAAAGCAATAGTCATAGTTATACTATTATTAGCAGTAATAGCAGCAGCAATAGTTTTAGCATATAAAATCAATAAAACAGGAGAAGACAAAGCAGTAGTTGGTGAAGGAGAAAAAGTTACTCAAGAACCAGTAGAAGTTAAAAAATTAAAAATCGTTGATGAGGATTCAAAATCAAGACCATATGCAGTAATGATAAATAATAATCATGATGCATGGCCACAATGTGGTTTACAAGATGCATATTTAGTATATGAGATAATTTCAGAAGGTGGAATAACAAGAATGATGGCTTTATTTAAAGATAAAGACACAGCAAAAATTGGATCAATCAGAAGTTCCAGACATTACTTCATAGATTATGCAGAAGAAAATGATGCAATATATGTACACTGGGGAGCAAGCCCACAAGCATATAAAAGACTATCATCAATAGATAGCATGGACGGAATTGCATTAGAAAACATTGTATTTTTCAGAGACAAAACACTAGATAGAGATTATGAACATACAGGATTTACAAGTATGGCAAATGTAAAAAAATATGCAGAAGAACAAGGCTATACAAGAGATACAGATAAAGACCTATTATTAAACTACAGTGTAGATGAAATAGATATGTCTAAAATAGAAGGAGCAAAGCCAGCAACATCAATAGATTTAAAATATTCATATTATCATACAACAAGCTATGAATATGATGAAGAAAACAAAGTATATAAAAGAAGTATGAGCAACAAACCAAATGTAGACTTAGTTACAGGAGAGCAATATACTGCAAAAAATATAATAATATATGAAGTTGAAAATTACACATTAAATGATGGTTCTGGAAAAGGAAGACAAGAATTAGAAAATATAGGAAGCGGAACAGGTTACCTAGTAAGTGATGGATACTCAGTTCCAATTACTTGGGAAAAAACAACACATAGTGGTCAAACAGTATATAAATACATGAATGGAGAAGAAATAAAAGTAAATGATGGAAGTACATATATACAAATTTGCCCAACAAGTGGAAAAATTACAATTGAAGGCCCAACTGTAGAAGAACCAACAGTAGAAGAGTCAGCAGAATAAGTGCAAAAATAGAAGGAGAAAATTACATGTCAAATTTTAAATCAGGATTTGTATCTATAATAGGAAGGACAAATGTAGGCAAATCAACATTAATAAATAGCTTAGCACATGAAAAAATTGCAATAACTGCAAATAAAAGCCAAACAACTAGAACAGCAATAAGAGCAATAATAAATAGAGAGAATTCACAAATAATATTTATAGATACACCTGGTGTGCACAAACCAAAAACTAAACTTGGAAACACAATGCTAGAAACAGTTTGGCAAACCGTTCCAAATTCAGATGTAACACTATTTGTTATAGATGCAACTCAAAACAAAATAGGAACAGGGGATAGAATAATCTTAGATAAGATTAAAGAATTAAAAGAAAAAACAATTTTGGTTATAAACAAAATTGACCTTGTAGAAAAGGAAAAATTATTAAAAATAATTGAAATGTATAAAAACGAATATAATTTTGAAGCAATAATACCAGTTAGTAGTTTAGAAAATGAAAACACAGAAGTAATTCTAGAAGAAATAGAAAAAATACTTCCAGAAGGACCAATGTACTATGATGTAGACGAATATACAGACCAAACAGAAAGACAAATTGCTGAAGAAATTATAAGGGAAAAAGCATTAAAGCTTTTAGATGAAGAAGTGCCACATGGAATATATGTAGAAACACAAAAAATGAAACACAGAAAAACAGCTAAAAATGAGGATATATACGATATAGAAGCCATTATATATACAACAAGAGAATCACATAAAGGAATAATAATTGGAAAAAATGGAAGTATGCTAAAGAAAATTGGAATGTATGCAAGGCAAGATATGGAAAAAAGCTTTGGAACAAAAGTTAACCTAAAAATATGGGTAAAAGTAAAAGAAAATTGGCAAGATAGCAATAGTATAGTTAGCAAATTTAAACTAAAATAACAGTATAAAAATCTTTTAATTACAAAAAATATTTTTAAGTAAATAACAAAGGAGGGCAAGTATAAGATGATAACACAAATTGCTTGGAATACATTTAAAAACACAGGGAATATAGACACATTTTTAGAATTTAAGCAAGTGCAAGATATAGAAAAAATAATAAAGGTGAAGGAATATGAAAACTGTCAAAACAAAGGGAATAATAATTGCTGAAAAAGTTATGTCTGATTTTGACAAAATGCTTACAATTTTAACACCCAATATGGGAAAAATAGAGTGCGTTGCAAAAGGTAGTAGAAGGCCAAAAAGCCTTCTAATGGCAGGCACTCAATTTTTGTGCTTTGGGGACTATATGCTATACAAAGGTGGAGAAAACTATAGCATGAATTCATGCGAGACAATAGAGCTATTCTATAATATTCGAACAGACTTAGATAAATTAAAATATGCAGTATATATAACAAAAATAATAAATGATGTAACAACAGAAAATCAAAATAATTATAAGATACTTCAACTATATTTAAATACATTGTATGTAATATCAAATACAGATAAAGACCTAGAATTTGTAACTTCAATATTTAGGCTAAGGCTTTTATCTATAATAGGTTATAGGCCAGAAATTGAGGAATGTAAAACTTGCAAAGAAAAAGAGAATCTTGCAAAATTTAGTATACGAGATAATGGGTTTAAATGTACGGCATGTGGTAAACAGGATAAAGGTGCAATAGATATGAGCGAAACAACAAAAGACGCAATAAGGTATATAATATTATCAGATGCAAAGAAGATATACTCATTCCAAGTAACAAAAGAATCAATAGAAGAACTAAAAATAATATCAAAATTATATTTAACAGAAAAACTAGAAAAAGAGTATAAGATGTAAGCTTAGATAATAAGCTGGAATTAGGCAGGCCTAAACTTTACAAAAGTTACATAATGTGGTAAAATATATATTGGAATAGCTTTTTGCTTATTTCTAAATAAAACGTTCAAAGGAGACATGCAAAAATGAATGAATTCACGAGCCGTGCAGAGAATATTCGCAGACGGGAAATGGAGGCAGCAAAAAGAGGCCAGTGGAGTTTAAAGACCAAGCTTTACAAGTCAGAGATCAAGAAGTTTTCAAAACAGGATGGTGTAACAATCACCGCGGTGGCTGCTTCACATAACGGAAAGTTATTTGAAGCTGAAATTTCCTGGCAAGATGCTTTAAAGTTTGGAGTTCTTTTGGATACCCAGGTTGCCTACATAAAGCATGAGACAAATGAAGTTCCTTCCTGCGGTACATATGCCGAACGGCTGGCCATTGAAACATGGCGTGCAATCGACGAAACCTGAGAACAGCCCCTACCTACTGAATAGTAGGTGGGGGTTTTTATTTTATATATTGACAAAACTAATTAATATTGATAAAATACTTAAGGAAGGTAAATTATGAAAGATATAGTAGTTTTAGGAATTGAATCAAGCTGTGATGAAACATCAGCAGCAGTTGTAGTAAATGGAAGAAAAGTATTATCAAATGTAATAAATTCACAAATAGATATACATACTCTTTATGGAGGAGTAGTTCCAGAAATAGCATCAAGATGCCATGTTGAAGTTATTAATCAAGTGGTAAAAGAGGCTTTGAAACAAGCTAATATGGGAATTGATGATATAGATGTTATATGTTGTACCTATGGACCAGGTTTAGTTGGAGCTTTACTTGTAGGGGTATCATATGCAAAAGGTTTAGCATATGCGGCTAATAAGCCACTTGTTGGTGTAAACCATATAGCAGGACATATAGCAGCAAATTATATTACATACCCAGAGCTTGAACCACCTTTTTTATGTTTAATTATTTCAGGTGGTCATACTCATTTAGTAAAAATAAATGACTATACAGATTATGAAATTATTGGAAGAACTAAAGATGATGCTATAGGAGAAAGCTATGATAAGGTTGCAAGGGTAATCGGCTTAGGCTATCCAGGAGGACCTAAAATAGATAAATTAGCATATGAAGGAGAAGCTAATATAAAATTACCAAAATCTAAAATAGAAGGCTTAAATTTTAGTTTTAGTGGAATTAAAACAGCGGTAATCAATTTACACCACAAAGAACCAGATATTAATAAAGCAGATTTATGTGCAAGCTTTGAGAAAACAACAACAGAAATGCTAATAGATAATGTAAAAAAAGCTATAGATGAAACTGGCATAAAAAAGGTAGTACTTGCACGGTGGAGTATCAGCAAATTCATATATAAGAAGAAAATTCCAAGAGCTAGGAGAAGAAGAACATATAAAAATATTTTATCCTGAACTTAAACTTTGCACAGATAATGCAGCAATGATAGCAGCAGCAGGGTACTATGATTACAAACAAGGTAAAATATCCAAATTAGATTTAAATGCAGTACCAAATTTAAAATTAGGAGGTTAGCATGGCAATTTATACGATTTCAGATTTACACTTGTCCCTTGGTATAGATAAGCCAATGGATATATTTGGAGTAAACTGGGAAAATCATGAAAAAAAGATAAGAAAAAATTGGATAGAAAAAGTAAAAGAAGAAGACTTGGTATTACTACCAGGAGACTTTTCTTGGGCCATGTACATAAACGAAGCAAAAGCGGACTTTGAATATTTAAACGAGCTTCCAGGAACAAAATTACTGCTAAAGGGAAATCATGATTACTGGTGGGAATCATTAAAAAAAATGAGAGAATTTTTGCAAGAAAACAATTTCAAGAACATAGACTTTATATATAACAATAGCTTTTTATGGGAAGATAAAATAATTGCAGGAACAAGAGGTTGGTCAGAACAAGAGGAAAATGCAGAAAAAATAATACGTAGAGAAAACTTAAGACTTGAATTATCTTTAAAAGATGGAGTGCAAAAATATGGGGAAGATAAGGAAATAATAGTATGCATGCATTATCCACCATTTAACGGCTATGAGAAACTTGATATGAATTTTATAAAAACAATGAAAAAGTATAATGTGAAAACCTGCATATATGGGCATATACATGGAGAAGCAGGTAAAGATGCAAAACAAGGAAAAATAGATGGCATAGAATTTATAATGGCAAGTTCAGACCAAATTAATTTTGACTTAATAAAAATATGTTAGGAGACAAACTATGAAAATTTTAATAATAGGCGACATCGTTGGAAATAGCGGAGTAAAAAAAGTAAAGGAAGTAATTCCAAACTATGTAAATCAAAACAAAATTGATTTTGTTATTGCTAATGGAGAAAACTCAGCAGATGGAATGGGCATAACTTTAAAGATATATGAAGATTTAAAAAAATCTAAAGTAGATGTAGTAACAATGGGAAACCACACTTGGGGTAAAAAGGAAATTTTTAACTTTATAGAAGATGAAAATATTGTAAGACCAGCAAATTATCCAGCTGGAGTACCAGGTGCAGGATATAGAATAAAAGAAGTAAATGGCAAAAAAATTGCGGTAGTTAACTTGATAGGTAGAGTAGATATTGCAGTTTTAAGCGAAAACCCATTTTTAAAAGCAGATGAAATTATAAAAGAAATAAAAGACAAAGTAGATATAATAATAGTAGATTTCCATGCAGAGGCAACAGCCGAAAAAATAGCTATGGGATATTATTTAGATGGGAGAGTTACATGCGTGTTTGGAACACATACACATGTGCAAACTGCAGATGAGCAAATATTAGAAAATGGAACAGGATATATTACAGATATAGGAATGACAGGACCAAAAAAATCTGTAATAGGTATGGATCCATCAGCTTCAATAAAAAGATTTGTAACAACACTTCCAGAAAGATACAAAGTAAGTGATGATAAAAATGTAATTCTTACAGGGTGCATTTTAGAAATAAATGACGAAAGTTGTCGAATAGAGAAAATAAATAGAATAAAATTGTAGAAAAGGCAGAAAATAGTGTATTTCACGCGATGAAAACTTCCAGAAATTTCCAAAAATGTATAGACAAAACACTAAAAATATAATATAAATATATCGTAACAAATGAAATAAAAAATAACGTTACAAAAAAATATTTTTAGGAGGAAAAATAATGGAGATTTTAAAAATTTCATCAAAATCAAACCCAAATTCAGTAGCAGGAGCAATTGCAGGACTAGTAAAGGAAAGTAACAAGGCAGAAATGCAAGCAATAGGTGCAGGTGCTTTAAATCAGGCGGTAAAGGCAGTAGCAATAGCAAGAGGTTTTGTAGCACCAGCAGGCGTAGATTTAGTATGCATACCAGCCTTTGCAGAAGTAGAGGTTGAAGGCGAAAATAGAACAGGAATGAAACTCATAATTGAGTCTAGAAAATAGATGATAAAAATAGAGGCGGAGAATTTTGGCGGAAACATGTTTTTATGTTCAAAATTCCCCGTCTTTATTAGTTTAGCAAAAGAGAGGAACATATTATGAGTTTAAAATATATAAAAAGAATATTTATATGTATAATTCTGGTGCTTATTTTATCAAGCATATACATAGTTTACATTAAAGGCAATAAAGCACAAAATGGTGTACAAGCACAAACAAGAGAAACAAAAATATCAAATGAAATAAATATTGGAATAAGCGAGTTTGATACAATTAACCCAATATTAACAAAAAGCATAGAAATTCAGGAAATAGATAAATTAATATATGAACCTTTAATAGATTTAAATTTAGACTTCAGCACAAAACCAGCAATTGCAGAAGAATGGTCTAAGCTAGATGAACTAACATATTTAATTAAGCTAAGCGAGACTAAAACGTGGCAAAATGGAGAAAAAATAACAGTAGAAGATATAGAGCAAACAGTAAAAACAATAAAAGAAACAGATTCAATATATAAGGAAAACATAAAACAAATAGAGAAAATAGAGAAAATAAATGAGAGTACATTTAAAATACACCTGAGTGAAAAGGTGGATTTTTTTGAGTATATGCTATGTTTCCCTATCATTAAAGAAAATACAGAAACGCCAATGGGAACAGGAAAATATCAGGTGGTACATCAAGATCCACAAAATATAATTTTAAAGGGAGAAAAACAGACATTAAATATAAAAATATACAAAACAGTAGCAGAGCTATATAATGCATTTACAAGAGAAAAGGTAGATTTAATAATAACGCAAAATACAAATTATGAGAAATATATAGGAACAATAGGCTTTGATGAAACAACCATAACTGGCAGAGAATTTTATTATATATCATGTGAAAATATAAAAGATATAGAAACAAAGAAAACCATAGAACAGGCAATAAACAAGGAAAAATTAGTATATGATTTATATAACAACAAATACAAAGTAGCATCATTTCCATTAGAATATGGAAGTTATTTAAATTACAAAAAAGAAACAAATGCAGAAGGAACAAAACCAAAAAAGAAAACTCTAACATTATCTATAAACAAAGAAGATTTAGAAATTGCAAAATCAATACAAGAGCAATTAAAAGAAAATGAAATTACAGTTAATATACAAAATTATAAAAATCCAAAAGCAGATTTAATTCTAAAAAAAGAAACCGTACCAATAACCCCAGAAATAAGTAGATATTTTGAAGATGAAGAAACAAAAAGCAAGATAGATAAGATTGTAAAGATAGAAAATAAAGAAGTTTTAAAACAAGAATATGAAAATATCATAAAAGAATATTACGAAACAAAACCCTTCATAAGCCTGTATTTTAGCACATATATCATACTTCATACGAGAAATTTAAAAGGCGATTTTACAGGAAATTGGTATAACTTTTTTTATAATATAGATACATGGTATAAGGTAATATGAAATTCTACAAAATTATCCAAAAAACTCTTTACAAAATTCAAATTAATATATATAATATCCATAGCAATTTTTTTAAAAATAGGGGATGTATTAGTTGTGGGAGATATTAATGTTTTTACAGGACCAATGAAATGCGGTAAAACACAAAAGATTTTAGATGAAGCACAAAGGCAACAAATAGCAGGGAAAGATGTTAAGGTTTTTAAACCAAAGCTTGATGATAGATTTTCAACACAAGAGGTTGTTAGCAGAAAAGGCTATAAACTAGGAGCTATTGAGATTAATAACGTTGATGAAATTAAAAAATATGATGCAGATGTTTATGTAATTGATGAATTTCAGTTCTTAAATGGAGATGTAGCAGGTATTAATGAATTAGCAAAAAACGGAAAAAAATTCTTTATATCAGGACTTAACTTAACATCAGAAAGAAAACCTTTTGGAAAAATGGGAGACCTACTTTGTATGGCAGACAATGTTCAAATGCTCACAGCTGTATGCGAAAACTGCCACAGCGATAATGCAATATATACCTACTTTAAAGGTGGAAACAAAACAGGAGATGTACTTGTTGGAGATAACTGCTATATGCCACTTTGTAGAAAATGTTATGAGAAATTGATAAATGAGAAAAAATAAAAAGCCAGCCAAAGGCTTTTTATTTTTGTAAAATTTATGCTAATTTATGGCATTTATTCAAACTTTGTGATATACTTTTAAACGAGGTAATAATATGTTAATTGATAAATATATTGAATCAAAAATAAAGGTATATGCATTTGTAGGACCATCAGGAACTGGTAAAAGTTACAGGGCGCAGATGGTGGCAAGTGAGTATAATATAAGGTATATAATAGATGATGGACTTTTGATTAAAGATAATGAGGTTATTGCTGGGGTTTCAGCTAAAAAAGCCCCAACTAAGATTGAAACAGTAAAGGGAGCTTTGTTTTTAAACCAAGAAAAGGCTGAAGAAATTAAAAAGGCTTTTAGAAAGTATAAACCTGAAAGCTTACTTATCTTAGGAACTTCAGATGGTATGATAGAAAAAATTAGAACTAACTTAGAACTTCCAGAACTTGAAAAAACAATATACATAACAGATGTTGCAACAGAGCAAGAGATGGAAGAAGCAAAAAGAATGAGAATGGTTGAAGGAAAACATGTTATTCCAGTTCCAACATTTGAAATTAAAAAAGATTTTTCAGGATATATTTTAGATCCTTTGCAAATTTTCAAATCAAAAGGAAAAGATGCAAAACCATACATTTCAGAGAAATCTATAATAAGGCCAACCTTTAGTTATTTAGGAAATTACACAATATCAGATGGCGTACTTAAAGATATAATAGCACATCTAGCAGCAAGTGTAGATGCAATATATAAAATTAACAGAACCAGGATTGAAAAAACACAAACAGGTGTAAAAATATATATAGAAATTATACTAGTGTATGGGTTTAACATTGTATCATCATTGCAAAGTTTCAAGAAAAAATGTATAAAAGAAATTGAAAACTTAACAGCAATGAACGTAGATGAAGTGCAAATACTTGCAAAAGGAATATGCAAACCAGGAGAGGAAGAAGAATAATGGGATTTGTAGTAGGAATAGATGGAACAGCAGGCAGTGGAAAAGGAACAGTAACAAAAAATATATCAAATAAACTTGGACTAATAAATGTAGATACAGGAAGCACATATAGATGTGTAGCACTAGCAGCTCTAAGAGCAAATGCTATTAAAGACGATATTATTGATGAAAAAAAGGTAATAGAGCTTTTAGATAACATTTCAATAGAAATAGAGAATACACCACTTGGAGATAAAATATATTTAAATGGGGAAGATGTAACTACAAAGATAAGAGAAAAAGATGTTACAAAAGTAGTATCTCCAGTATCTTCAATAAAAGAGGTACGTTTTAAAATGGTTGACCTTCAAAGAAAGCTAGCAGAAGGCAAAGATGTAATAATGGAAGGCAGAGACATTTGCACATATGTATTTCCAAATGCAGATGTAAAAATCTACTTAGATGCATCTGAAGAAGAAAGAGCAAGAAGAAGATTACTAGAAATGCAAGAAAAAGGTATAGACATAACTTATGAAGAGGTTTTAGATAATATTAGAAAAAGAGATTATAACGATAAACACAAAGAAATAGGAGCATTAAAGCTTGCTCCAGATAGCATAGTTATAGATACAACAAATATGACAATAGAAGAAGTTGAAGAAAAAGTTATTCAAATTATAGAGGAAAAGAGAAAGTAATATGAGAGTAATTATAAAATTTATCTTTAAAATATTTGCAATAATACTATACAGACCTAAAATTGTTGGAAAAGAAAACCTACCAAAGGATGGTGGTGCTTTACTTTGCCCAAACCACGTAGGTAATTTAGATGCAGCAGTTATTGTTGCAATGTTTAAAAGAAAAGTAAATGTACTTGCAAAAGAAGAACTTTTCAAAAATGGCTTTTTATGCTGGATTGCCGATTTATTTGGAATATATCCAGTAAAAAGAGGCAAAGCAGATATGCAGGCAATTAAAATATCACTAACATTACTTAAAAGAAATGAGCTATTACTAATGTTCCCAGAAGGAACTAGAAATGGAATGGCAAAAGGAATAAAACCTAAAAATGGCGCAGTGTTAATTGCTGCAACAGCAGGCAAGCCAATAATTCCAATAGGAATACAAGGCAGCTTTAAACCATTTACAAAAGTAATTGTAAACATAGGTAAGCCAATAGACTATTCAAAACTTAAAGAAGAAGTAAAAGATAAGGAACAAGCAAGTGAGCTTACAAAAGACCTTATGAAGGAAATAGTTCATTTAAGAGACCAAAACGTAAAACAATTAAAGAAAAATCAAACTAAAAATTTAACATAAAAAAGGTGGAAACAATGGAAATAGATAAAATGAAAGCAATAATAGAAGCAATATTATTTGCATCAGGTAGACCTGTTGAAATAAAAGAATTAATTTCAGCATTAGAATTACCAGAGGAAGATATTATTCAAATAATAGAAAGCATGAAAGCAGATTTTCAAGAAGCAAATAGGGGCATAGAAATTATTAAAGTAGAAAGTGGATATACTCTATGTAGTAAAAAAGAGTATTATGATTATATTTATCCATTGCTTGACAATAGAGCAAAACCTAACATTTCAAATGCTGCAATGGAAACACTTGCAATAATTGCATATAACCCTAAAATAACGAGAGCTGAGATAGAAAGCATAAGGGGAGTAAATTCAGATGCAACAATATATAAATTATTAGAATATAATCTAATAGAAGATGCAGGAAAATCAGATTTACCAGGGAAACCAACAGTATATCAAACAACAGAAGAATTTTTAAAAACATTTGGAATATCAAATTTGGACGAATTACCAGAACTTCCAAGGTATAGATTAGATGAAAACGAACAGATTGTAATTGACGATATAATTGATAAAAACAAAGAAAATCAAGAAGAATAACTAAAATTACAATATACTTCGATAGAGAATTACAAAAAATTTAAGAAATTTTGAAAAAAGTATTGACAGAATTCAAAAAAGATAGTATACTTATTTTCGTCGAAGAAATGGGCGCATAGCTCAGCTGGTAGAGCATCTGCCTTACAAGCAGGAGGTCATAGGTTCGAGCCCTATTGCGCCCACCATTTTTTGGCCCGGTAGTTCAGTTGGTTAGAACGCTAGCCTGTCACGCTAGAGGTCGACGGTTCGAGCCCGTTCCGGGTCGCCATTTTTTTATAAAACATATTTTGGCTCGATAGCTCAGTTGGTAGAGCAGGGGACTGAAAATCCCCGTGTCAGTGGTTCGATTCCACTTCGAGCCACCAGAAAGCACAGCTTTTGCTGTGCTAATTTTTTTGAAAATGTGGAATCGAAAAGGAGGTTGCCAAGTTTCGAGCTGGACTGGAGCCAGCCGAAACGCAGGCAAAAATAGTCCGGTGGACTATTTTTCCGACGCGGCTTGACGTATTCCACTTCGAGCCACCAAAAAGCACAGCTTTTGCTGTGCTAATTTTTTTGAAAATGTGGAATCGAAAAGGAGGTTGCCAAGTTTCGAGCTGGACTGGAGCCAGCCGAAACGCAGGCAAAAATAGTCCGGTGGACTATTTTTCCGACGCGGCTTGACGTATTCCACTTCGAGCCACCAGAAAGCACAGCTTTTGCTGTGCTAATTTTTTTGAAAATGTGGAATCGAAAAGGAGGTTGCCAAGTTTCGAGCTGGACTGGAGCCAGCCGAAACGCAGGCAAAAATAGTCCGGTGGACTATTTTTCCGACGCGGCTTGACGTATTCCACTTCGAGCCACCAAGAAAAAGAATAGCTTTAACTATTCTTTTCTTTATAGATGAAGAGTATAAGAAATTATAATGATACATAATGAAAAACTTAAATAAGCAATTTTCAGCCCTAAATATTGACAAAATGCCCCATTTTGTAGTATTATTTAATATAGTTTAAAAATGATTGAGAGTGATAATAATGAGATTAAGCAAAGATTTTTTCTATACAATAAAAGAAAACATTGCAGATGAGGATTCAACAAGTGGAAAACTTTTAGTAAAAAGTGGAATGATTAAAAAAATAGGAAATGGAATTTATGCAAAAATGCCTTTGGGCGAAAGAGTTACAAAGAAAATTACAGACATTGTGCGTAAGAATATGAACAAAGCAGGTGCAAGTGAACTAAGAATGCCATCACTACTACCTATGGACGTGTTTGAAAAATCAGGCAGAAAAAACAATTTTGGACCAAGTATGTTCAAATTAAATGATAGATATAATAGAGAATATGCCTTAGGACCAACACATGAGGAATTATTTACAATGGCAGCAATGAATAAAGTTAAATCATATAGAGACTTACATTTTACAACATATCAAATAGGACCAAAATTTAGAGACGAAGTTAGACCACGTTTAGGGTTAATTAGAACAAGAGAATTCACAATGAAAGATGCATATAGCTTTGATAAAGACCTAGAAGGTTTAGATGTATCTTATAAAAAAATGTTTGATGCATACCATAAAATTTTCAAAGAAATCGGTTTAAATTACACAGTAGTAAGAGCAGATACAGGTGTTATGGGAGGACTATTATCAGAGGAATTCCAAGCAGTAACAAACATTGGTGAAGATATACTTGTAATGTGTGATAAATGCGATTTTTCATCAAACATAGAAATAAGTCCAAATGCTATAATAACAGAAAATAATGAAGAAGAAAAAGAACTACAATTAGTTGAAACAATAGGCAAACACACAATTGAAGAAGTATGTGAATATTTAAAATTAGATATCAAAAACACAGTTAAAGCAATGCTAATGAACGTAGATAATGAACTCGTAATTCTATTCATCAGAGGAGATAGAGAACTTAATGAAACAAAAGTGCTTAAACTATTAGGTGCAAATGAAATTGGCTTTGCAAATGATGAGCTAATTGCTACATCAAATGCAGTACCAGGCTATACAGGACCTATAGGTTTAAATGCTAAAATAGTAGTAGACAATGAAGTTTTAAATATGAAGAACTTCTGTTGTGGAGCAAACAAAGAAAATTACCATTACATAAATGCAAATGTTAAAGACTTCAAATATGATATAGCTGGAGATATTGTAAATGTTAAAGAGGGAGATACTTGCCCAAAATGTGGTGGAAAGCTATATTTCAAAAAGGGAATTGAAGTTGGAAACACGTTTAAACTTGGAACAAAATACTCAGAAAGTTTAGGCTTAACATATTTAGATAGCGACAATAAATCATACCCAGTAGTTATGGGATCTTATGGGATTGGAATTGAAAGAATTATTTCAGCAGTAGTCGAGCAAAATAATGACGAAAAGGGAATTATTTGGCCAATGAATATTGCACCATATGAAGTTACAATAGTTGTTATAAATCCAAAAGACGAAGAACAAATGAAAGTTGGAGAAAATCTATATAATGAATTAAATAAACTAGGAATTGATACAATGCTAGATGATAGAGCAGAAAGACCAGGAGTAAAATTTAATGATATGGATTTAATAGGAATTCCAGTAAGAATAACAATTGGAAAGAAAATCAATGATGGAATGTTAGAAATAAAAATGAGAAACGAAGAAAATGCAACAGAATGTAAATTAGAAGATACAATAGAAAAAGTAAAAGAAATTGTATCAAAATAGAATAAAAGCTCTCACTAATAGTTATAGTGAGGGCTTTTGTATTGCCTAAAATTTGTAAAACTCTCTTGAAAATGGTATAATATATCTATAGAGTTTAAAGAGATTACACATAAGAAAAGGGGGAGTTTATATGGAGAAAGATAAGAAATATATTCTAAAAGGTATTTTATTTGCTGTACTAGTTGTTATACTAATTTTTGCGATAATGATAATAAAAAATTTTATAATTCTTAGAAAATTAACAGACTTATCAAAAGATTTTAAAGAAAGCAAAAATTTCATAGCTAAGAGATATGATATGCAAGGAAAAAACTTGAGTATAGCAAAAACATATTCTAAAGATGGTAAAACACTTACCTATTTAAATACAATTATAGAAGATTCAGAAAAACAAAGAAAGGTTACAGCATATAAAGATGAAACAAATAACATGATGATTATTGCGGAAGATGAAAAAAAGATATTATTAACAGGTGAGCATGTTATAATACCAGCATTATCAGTAAGAGATGTAACTGAATACTACAATGATAATGTATGTTCAATAATGTTACTTGCAGTTGCTAAAATAAAAACAGAAAGATGCAATGATACAGACTGTTATATGGTAGAACTTGCAGATGATATGAAAATCTGGTACAGCAAAGAAACAGGTTTGATAGTTAGAGAAATAGATGGTTCATATGTATATGATTATTGCTACGAATTTGATAAAGTACAAGAAAGTGACATACAAAAACCAGATACAACTGGTTGCATAATTCCAGAGTAAAAAATAAAAACCGGTAGGCATAAAAGCCTACCGGTTTATTTACATTAATTTTTCTAATTCCTTTATCTTATCTCGTAGTTCAGCTGCTTTTTCAAATTCCATATTAGCAGCGCATTTAAGCATTTCATCTGTTAAATTGTTAATAATAGTTTCAACAGATTCATCTTTATTAATTTTATATTCTGTACTTACATCCTCTAAAATAGTTGCCTTAATTGCTTCACGAATTCCTTTATTAATAGTTTTTGGAGTAATACCATGCTCAGCGTTATATGCAATTTGAATTTCACGACGTCTGTTTGTCTCAGAAATTGCCTTTTCCATACTGTCTGTAAGTTCATCTGCGTACATAATAACAGTACCATTAACATTTCTGGCAGCTCTACCTATTGTTTGAATAAGTGACCTTTCAGAACGTAAGAAACCTTCTTTATCGCTATCTAATATTGCAACTAAAGAAACTTCAGGAATATCAAGCCCTTCTCTTAGAAGGTTTATACCAACTAAAACATCATATTCTCCAAGCCTTAAGTTACGTATAATTTCCATTCTTTCTAGTGCCTTTATATCAGAGTGCATATAATTTACCTTTATATCAAGACTTTTTAGATATGCAGTTAAATCTTCTGCCATTTTCTTTGTAAGAGTAGTTACTAAAACTCTTTCATGGTTTTCAACACGAGTTCTAATTTCACCAATTAAATCGTCTACTTGGTTTGTAGCAGGTTTTACAATAATTTTAGGATCTAACAGTCCTGTTGGACGTATAATTTGTTCAACAGTTTGCTCTGAATGTTCTTTTTCATAATCAGCAGGTGTTGCACTAACAAATATACATTGATTAATTCTTTCCTCAAATTCATTAAATTTTAAAGGTCTATTATCATAAGCTGAAGGAAGTCTGAATCCATAGTTGACTAGCGAATCTTTTCTTGCTTTATCCCCATTATACATTGCTCGAACTTGTGGTATTGTTGCATGAGATTCATCAATAAGCAATAAAAAGTCCTTTGGGAAATAATCAAAAAGAGTATATGGGGCAGAACCGGGTTCTCTACCACTAATGTGTCTTGAATAGTTTTCAATTCCTTGGCAGAAACCTGTTTCAACAAGCATTTCTATATCAAAGTTGGTTCTTTCCTCAATTCTTTGGGCTTCAATTAATTTGTTTTGGCTTTTAAAATACTTAATCCTTTCTTCAAGTTCAGCTTCAATTGTTGAAATTGCACCTTTTAGCTTGCTTTCAGATGTTGCATAATGTGAGTTTGGACCAATAAGCACATGACTTCTTGTACCAAGAGATTTACCAGTAAGTGGGTTGATTTCTGAAATTTTTTCAATTTCATCTCCCCAAAACTCAAGTCTCATAGCACTTTCACCAGTATTAGAAGGGTATATTTCTAAAATATCTCCTTTTGCTCTAAATGTACCTCTTTTAAAATCTATTTCATTACGAGTATATTGCATCTCGACTAATTTTTTCATAACATCATTTCTGGACTTTCCCATACCAGGTCTTAAAGACATCATTAATTCTTGATAATCATCAGGGTCACCTAAACCATAAATGCAAGAAACAGAAGCTACAATAATAACGTCTTTCCTTTCAAACAAAGAAAGAGTAGCAGAATGACGTAATTTATCGATTTCATCATTAATGGATGCATCTTTCTCAATGTATGTATCAGACTGTGGAATATAGCTTTCTGGTTGGTAATAATCGTAATATGAAACAAAGTATTCAACAGCATTATTAGGAAAAAATTCCTTAAACTCAGAATATAACTGACCTGCAAGAGTTTTGTTATGTGCTAAAATTAGAGTAGGTTTTTGAACTTTTTGAATAATATTAGCCATAGTAAAAGTCTTACCGTGAGCCAGTAACACCTAAAAGAGTTTGAAACTTTTTTCCATCCAAAATACCTTTACTTAATTTATCAATAGCCT
>ERZ772883.841-NODE-841-length-27942-cov-8.271058_pt1 | contig 27942 bp, 53 predicted proteins | sample MGYA00580575_ERZ772883 | MGnify/ENA primary metagenome ERZ772883 (study PRJEB29015, sample SAMEA2737666) | human gut metagenome | biome: human gut; feature: human-associated habitat; material: faeces | place: China | collected 2012 ...
AGACTTGGCGTATTCAAGTCGATTAGACTTGGCGTATTCAAGTCGATTAGACTTGGCGTATTCAAGTCGATTAGACTTGCTATATTTAATTGTATATTTCTTGTTTTCCATTTCTTGTTACCTTCCTTAAGTTTATTTGACATACTTACTTTTACAGATAAAAAGTTTAAATAAAAATTAAATAAAAGTTTGTATGTCCTTAACGCTTAGGTCGTTGGCAATAATGCATTAGCATTAACGAAATTAATACGTTAGCATTAACGAAGCTTTATACAACCATGAGGGTATTATAACATAGGAGAGGTAGGTTGTCAAGAAGTTATTACATATTGTTACTTTTTGGGCATTGAAGTAAAAATGTGAATTTTTGAACATTTAGGGGTGGTTTGTTTGGATTGTGAACAAATTATGAATTTTTTGTAAATTTTTTTAAAAAAAGATTGTGCTTGTGGCTACCTCTTCTTACATAAAAGAGCACCAGAATAGAAAAATGACCAAAATTGGCCTTCGGTACGTCAGGGCCAATGTACCAAATATTCCAAGAATGTTCCAAACATTCCATTAAATGTACTAAATGTACCATAACATTCCATACTACGTTTTCCCTCAGACAAAATTATCGTTAAACAATAATTCGTTCTCAAACTTTACAACTTTCTTGTAATTCATTCAATAGGAAGATTATTCATCTTGATAAAGATTATCCCAAATATTACCAAAGAAACTCTTCATGGTTTTTTCAATATCATCACGAGCAGAAATATCTTTTTCAGAAGTGTCTTTTTCTTTATTGTCATTATCAATGCTACACGAACTGATAGCGTTGTCATTATCAATAGTATCACATAATTCTAATATATTCAATTCATTATCAATACTCATTAAAGTCCCATTACAATACTTTTCATTCCCCAATTCACTCATAAACTGTTCAAGTTCATTTCTATTCATAGTACCAGCAACAGTATAATACTTATAGTTCACAAGTTGGTATCCATGTTCATCGCATAAGCGATGTTTATATTCAGTTCATCGCATAAGCGATGTTTATATTCAGTAGGAAAATTAACAGCCTTAGTATTTTCAATTAATCTTTTTTCAAAACAATTAGCACATACACCACCAAAACCATGTTTATTAAACTCAGGATAACCTTTACTTGTACTTGCACAAGGGTAATATAAATAGCATCCACACTTAGGACATCTACTAATAAACCAATCAGAAGGATGAATAAGTTTACCTCTCATATTTACCTCATAAAGTACCATTTAAGAAATAGTAAACTTTTCCAATTTAAAACCACTCTCAGTAACCAAAGGAACGCTCAAACCATTACACAAAGTATATAAGCAAGAAATAACAGCATAAGTACTATCAAGAAAAAATCCATCACTATAAACCTGAATAAGAGAAGTAAATTTAGACAAAGGAAGAGACTCAAACAAGTTAGCCAGAGCCTTCATAGTCCAACCATTCTTATTATCAATGGCATCTTGAACAGTCTGCGTAAAATTCAAAAAAGTAACGCCAGTAGTAAAAGTAACATAGCTATCTTGATTATACTTATAACCTCTATAAACAACATTGTCTACACGGTTACAAAATTCAACAGCTTCGCTTAAATTGCCACACTTGCGGGGCGCAAGCAAATCATAAGGAGCATTTTCACGAGAATACTCCCAAGTCATATCAATAGCCAAATTATCAACAATCAAGTGATGTTCACTATCTTCTTCGGTATAATAATTAAGATAAAGGATATCCTGAAAATTATAAATACGTTCAGACATTTTTAATTCTCCCCTGTCATATTAATAAACTTAAAACCTGCATCTGCCAATGTAGCAAAGTTAGGATTCTTACACATGAGATATAGAGCAGAAATAATATCATACTCATCACCGATATTATCACTATTATCAATCATAAGTTTAGTAAACTTAAGCAACGGTTCCTTTCTAAAAACTCTTAAGTAGCTATCCCAATCATAGTCATTAATACCAATTTTCTTATTAAATTTACTAATAAAATGTTCAACATAACAACCAGAATTATAGCCAAAGATATCATTAGGATGTAACTTAAGAATAATACTGACAATATTATTTTCAAGGTCTTCTTTATTATCAGTGGTACGCTTTGTATAATCTATAGGATAATCATTAGAATTTTTAAAAGGAGAGTTATTTTGAAGATAATTATCAGAAAGAGAAAGATATAAACAATCATTATTATTATGATAAGCAATATCAATCATATCTTTGAATTTAAAATAAGTAATCATAATTTATCCTTTCTTTTTATATTCTTCTTCTAATTTTTTAGCTTTTTCTCTATCAACATCAGTAACCATACCATCAACAAATTTAATATCCACTTTATGAATTTCCTTAGTCTTATTCATATCACGAATACCAGTTAGTTCTTCAAGGTAAACATCTTCAATAGGCTTAACAATTTCAATACTACATCTATAAAAATTATAATTCTTTTCCATAATTTCAATAACTTCATCAACAAGTCCAGAAATATTCAAAGGAGAGGAATTACCATCATAAATAGCAGATTTAGCAAAAGAGTCAAACTGGTTTTTAAAAAGATAATCAAAAGTATCGAATACATCTTGAAGTTCATACTTCATAGTACTTAACATCATATTATCACAAGGAGTAAAAGCTACGATACAAGGAGCGACCTCATTAGTATTCTCATAGATAGAATGAATAGTACGAAATACAGTATAAGTACCAAACGTATGAGTAAGAATAGAACCCATAATTACACTTCCTTTATTTTTTAATTAAGCACATTATCAAGAAATCTCTTAGCATCTCTATTAAAAGAATTCATAAAGGAACTCATATTATTATTAGAAATAAGTGTATAACAATCACAAGCAGAGTTATTTCCAATAATATAGTGAACTCTTTTATTTCTATTGAAATAGATAAAGAAGTTATATGCTCTATAAAAAATACTATCTTCTTCATCCCATTCAGCAGCGTAAATAGCAAATAAAATAATATTATTTTTTTTTGCTTTAAGGTATTTAATTTGAAACTTATTATTTTTATATTTAGAAGAAGAATTAAGCTTCACAGATTTCATAATACAAGCTCCATTCACAGGGGAAGTTCTAAGTTCAGTGTTCGTGCAAGCACTCCACTTCACATAAGAACTTCCAGAATTTTGGTGTTACGAAAGACAGATATTTATATTTTATCAATTATCTTTCTCAGCATAGATATAATAACAGATATAGAGTAAGAAGTCAATAGTTTAATAAAGATTTCTTTTTATTATTACAAAAATGTTTTTAAGTAATTGTTTTATCATTACGAAGGTGCTTCGCCGATAATCCACCGTGATGCGGTGTTTGTATCATTATGAAAGATGGTCGCATTACGCTCCATCCGTCGCTAATGCTCTCTCTTTCATAATGCAAACATCCTCTCGCGGTTACGACTGCCAAATGAAGAAAGGAGTAAGAGTTTGTAATCGTTCGCAAGGCTCACTTCAACAAACTCTAACCTTTCTTTCATTTTCTGTCGTGTGATTTTTAAAATAACGGTGCTGAAGTAAAAACTCTTGAGCCTTTAAAAAGTTCTTTAAAGCCTTATTTTATCTATTAAAAAATTTTTAAAAGTGTCCTGACTTTCTCTATTATTATAAATAACTATTATACTTACGAAAGTCAAGACATTTTTAAAAAATTAAATATAGAAAAAATAAAGGAAAAATGACAATTAAAGAGGCTCACAAGTTATACGTCTGGAACCGTAATCTAATTTTTCTAATAATTTTCAGTATTTTTAATTTTAGTCCAAGATTTATTAAACAAACTTTCCCAAGTAGAGCTTTTTTCTGTAGAATTAGAAGAAAGAGATTCAAGATTTTGAGGTATAAGTTTATCTAAATTAAGTTGAATAAGGTCTTTATTTAGCTTTTCGTATAAGAAAGCTTCATAATATTGCGAAAGCTATACTGCTTCTTCTTCTTTTTTATTAGAAAATACAACAGTTCCATCATGCTTAGTAAAAGTATTTCGGCACTTGCCTTTTTCTTTAGACTATCTTTCAGTTTTTAGTTTAAGTATTTTTTGTTGTGTTTCTTTGTTATTAGCTGTTAAATTTTTCTTAAGTAGCTATTCATTATAAAAATTAGCCATAAGAGTTTTATAATAAGATTGATTTAATGCTACAAGGTCAGAAGAATAATTTATTAAATAAGAAGGGTAAATAAACAAAGCACCAAATTCTATTAACTAAGATTTAGAAAGTTTTTTATTAAAATCATCTTGTTGACCAGAAATAAAAACTTCTGATAATCCATGACATTTTAAATCAACCATTATAGAACCACGCAAATTAAGAAAGTTAGCTAATTCTTCATCTGTTAAAGCTCTTTCATAATAAGTAACTAATAAAGGTTCTCCATTTTTAACAGGTAAATAAAAATTGCCATTTTCTTCATATATAGTTGAATAATCAGCATCGAAAGGAAGTGCTTTTTTATCAATAAATCCTCCCACGAAGGTTTTATGAAGGAGAATAGCACCTTCTTCTTCAAGTTTATTTAGCATAGATTCAACTTGATAATAATTTTGCTTGGAAGTATGAGAATCGTAATCATCAAGTAAATTTTGGGTACGTTTAGTTAAACCATAGGCAGATTCATCATCTTTTTTCCTTTGTTCTCTAATTTCTTTTTTAGGAGTAGTAACAAAAGGATATTTAGAATCTTTTAAGCCTAAAGTATATTCTTCTAATCTTCTACCATAGTTATAAGAAGAAACATGAAAATCTTTATAGTTTTCATTTTGTAATCCAACAGCTAAAGCAATGTCTCCTTTAGAAACACAAAGTCTTGCATTATTAGTATATTGACTATAAACGTTCAAAAAAGAAAAGAAAGCCCAAATAGAGCTATTTTGATAAAGTTGTTTTAAAATAGCTAAATAATATTCATCAGGAGAGACTATTTTTATTGAAGTATATTTTTCTTTTTTTCTTCTCCATGTAAAACATTTCTTCCACTCTTTTTCTTGTCTTTTAAGTTGAGCAGCTTTTGAAGGACGAGAATAATCAGGTTCATCCAACAATTTACAAAGTTCTTTATAACTATTGACAGTAGAAACATTAGATAGTTTTTCCTGAACTCTAAGATAAAGGCTCTATTTCTATTCAGCCATAAATTATCTCCTTTACATAAATAGTATTAATAATTGCACAATACGGCAAATTCTATTAATCCATATATAGTATAACACATAAAAGTCAAGTTGTCAAGTACAATTTAAAAATAATTTTAAAACAAAAAATAAACTTGTTTATCTCATATCGGATAAACAAGTTTAAAATAACTTATGATTCAATTACTTCCCAAGTTTCTTTCAGAATATAATATTTATCCCAATCGAAGTTTTCTTTTTCTGCTTTAGACAGACTAGTCCATACAGGATTATTTTTTCTATTGTCATTGGGAAAAGGATAATAATTCTCAATCCACTCGCGAGCAGACTCTTCAGTAGAGAAAGACATAGCAAGGTTTTTATCATCCTCAAGGGAATAATATTCAACAAACAAATTATCGACGCAAAGGAAGAAGCATATTTTCTTATTATTTTTAAGAGGAACGCCAATGTAATAATTAGTTTTCATTGTTCAATCTCCTTTAAATTTTCTCCACGTCTTCTGTGTTAATAACGATTTTGGAAATATAAACAGAAGAATTTTCCCTGTCAGTAATAACCTTGAAGTAACTACTATGCTTTTTATAGAAATTCTTAGCAGCTTCAATATTGTCAATTTTTTCAGCTTCATTGAAGTCACAATAAGGATAAAGCAACCAATTATAACCAATCATACTATAACCATCATAACCAGCATAAGATGTCTGAACGAAGTTATTAGAATCCTTCCAAACAAACTTAATAACATAATAGGTCACAGATTTAGATTGTACAGTTAATTTACTTTTTTCACTTTCCCAATTGCATCGAGTACATGTTAATCGACCATAGTAAGCATTAAATTCAGCGATAGCACCGCACTGAGGGCAAATTTTGCACATATTACTTCACCAGTTTCCTTTTTTTGAAGTCTTACGAATCTTTTCTTTTTGTACTTACAGTATAGCAAATTACAAAACAAAAGTCAAGTATTTAATAAAAAAGAAGAGCCAAAATGACTCTTCTTTATAATATCATTACAATTTTTTTGCGTGGGTTGAAATAGCGCAACTATTATTAAAAACTTCCTTTTTCCATGATGGCCATGAAATATCGGCAGTTTTTCGAGTTGTATTATAAACCGAGGAATAATTTTTAACCTTTTCAGATGATGGTAGTGTGCCTTTCAATTTGTTCTATCTTTCTTCAAATTCTCTTCTATTTTTTTCTTCTTGAGTTTCATTAAGATGATACAAAATAATATCATCAAGGGCTTCGATAACTTCATTCAGCTTACAAACAATGTCCATAGTAAGTTTAGTATTTGTTTCATAATAAGCAGAACCAGTAAGATTAAGTTTACTAAGATACTTGGGAAGTGAATCAGCATTACCTGTTTTTGTGTTGAGTGGAGGGTTTATACTATCTGTTGTTGTACTATTTTCTTTATCTGTAAGGTCAGTTAGATATTTATCAAGGAAAGGGAACTTTTTAAGATTATCTTCATTTAACTTATAAACAGAATCAATACGAGCCATTTCCTTGACGCAATTAAGGTCAGACATAAGGTAATTGCCAATACGCTTATAATGGGTTTCATAGGGATAAGTTAAGCCCCTTTCTTCATCCCCCATAAAATGTTTAAGTGTCTTGTCATTAGAAGAAACGATAATTGGTGTCCAATAATAATAACAATATCTATCAGTATATCCAATACGAGAAATATAGCCAATAGATTCTCCCTTAGTATAGACAACATCACCGAGCTTAAAGACAGGCTTAGGCTTTTCTACATCAGTGTTGTTAACTTTATTCTTTTTAGTATCAACCTCGTCGGAGAAGTCTGTAATTTTCTTAACAGATTCTTTACACTTATTTTTAGCAGTATTTGCATGGGTTTCAAGGAAGTCATCAATTTTTCTGATGGCTTCATCGAGTTCTTCCTGCGAATAAAATGCGGATTTTAATTGGGTATCGACACCCGTTTTTTCCTTATTTTTAGGGAAGTAATTTTTTTCGTTTTCGGTCATTTTTTTGTCCTCTTTTGGGAGACAGTTTTCACATTTTTCTCGAATCTTGTCTCCATCATAATCACGTTTTTCATCTGCTTCTTGGGTTAAAAGAAACAAAGCATACATATCCGATGTTTCTTCTTTTGTAATGGGAACCATTGTATCAAGAATATACCAAAGCGTATTATAATTTTGGACGAAAGTTCCAGCATTCCAATCTTCAACATCGGGAATCTCAACAGCAATATTATTAATATAAAAATAATATTTGCTAGCAAGGTCATAACGAGTTAATTTTTTGCAACCTCCATTTTTGTAGTCTGTGCCAGAGTCACTAATACAACGAATTTCAATTCTTATTTTACGACCATTGCAAATTTTATAAGAAGTTACTTTCCAAAAATTGTGAAATCTATCAACCAATATGTCTTTAATTTCAATATTTTCCCAAACATATTGAGCAAAAGCTACTGGGTTAGTGGGGAAATCATTATTTTTCATATTATTCTCCTTTACTTAATGGGAGCACCTTTAAAGTCAATAATATCTGTAGGAATATCATTGGTATCATACTCAATCTTAACACCAGTGTTCTTATAAGGAGCATCCTTAAGAGTAAGCTTCTTATCAATCATAGGAGTCAAATCAAAATACTCTTCAATTTCCTTGTCAGTAAGAAGAAGAGCACCAGTAAGAGCACCCACAATCAAATAAAGAGGGTCTTTGTGATTATCCTGAGACTTAAGCTCTGTAGAGAAGATAGCACATTGAGTATCATTTTCCTTGAGAATGTACTTGACATTATTAGGGTTATCACTATCTTTAGTATCAGGAGTGGGAAGGTTCTTCTTACAAGTCAACTTAGGAAATTCCTTTTGACGAGCAAGAAGTGTATAATTACGAGAAATGCCCTTTCGAGCTTTGAAATTGCGTGCCATGCGAGATTTAAGCATTATAGTTATCTCCTTTTTAAATTAATTTATTTTAAATCCAGTAATTGTAATAATTATTATGTACTCTTTCTTTTTCAGTAGCAATAGAATTAGAATTGAAATTTAATATTGAATTAACTGCATTAATAGACAAATGAAGTTTGTGAATTGTAACCACTGTTTGTCTTATTTCATCACAATTTTCTGGATTATTTATAATATTATGTTCGTTTAAGGTACGCCAAATGCAAGATTCTTTTTCATATTTATCAAAAGTAATACGAATTGTTAAATAATCTAAAAAAATAAATGCAAATTGTAAATCGTGCCAATGACGAGTAATATAAAATCCTAAACTTCCAAAATAATTGTTACAATTTTTGTTTTTACCGTTTAATGCGCGTTCAAATGCTTGAGTAATAACAACCTCATTTTCTTCAAAAAATGTTCTTCTTTCGATAATGCTAGACCAAGTAATATGGAAAGATTTACCATTTAATAGGTTGTTATAAGATGCACCATCATTAAGATAAGTAAAAGGTTGTGGCAGCTTTCCACCTGTTTTTGCATTCCATAATGAAGCATCACTTACAAGAGACACAAGCCAACTCGGTTGCCATACAATCAACTCATTGTAATATTCAAGGATAACATCAAATTTTTTAGAAATATTCCAAAGAATCATCCAATCATTTTTACTCTTAGGTTTTTTATAAACTGCTTCTCCAAAATCTACCTTTTCCAAATCCTTAACTAAGCAAGTCATAGCCGCAATAAATTGAACAATATTATGTCTGTTAGGCTTTTCTCCTTTAGAAAGAATTTTAGCCTTTTCAGCTTGATATTCATCCATACCATACATATCTAAACAAATCATGTAGCTGTCCTCAATAATTCAGTACATTCTGCAACAGTTCTATGAGCATTATCACGCAAAGTTCTGTCAAATTCTCCTTCAATTTCTCTCCACCCAATGATTTCAGCGGCAATATTATTAATGCGAGGAATGGTTTCAAACAAATTAGTTCCTTCTCCACCTCTAGCAAGAGTTAAATCGGCTGTAACAGGGAAGAGAGGATTATTAGTGCCAACGGCTGTAACAGGAACAAAAGGGTTATAAATAACTGGGGTGTTTGGTTGAGTGCAACGAATATAAATCATGTTATTTGCTGAATATCAACTTACGCCCTTCTTTTTTACCAAGATATAATTACCATAAAATCCTATTAACTCATTTAAAATACTAATAGTTTTTACAGAAATACTTCTATAAATGGGATTAAGATATTTTTCTGGTGCATCAAGCGTAAGAAAAAAATCATCTATAATTAAAACACAATTTTTTAAAACCTTAAGATATTTATACATCAGGCGATAATTTTTAATGGTGTCGTTTTTAACAATGAAATCTTCATTAAAAGAAGTACTCCCAGTATAGTAACCAACCCAATTACAAAAGCTAATTATTTTTAATCCATCTTTGTTCTTTTTATAGTCAAAGAAAGGATTATTCATGAAAAATGGAACAGTTACATCTGGATTTTCAGTTCTGAGCATGGTAATATAAGGAAATATTGGAAGAGTTGGTTCAAGATAATTAAATAATACAGCAAATTTATCAGGGCAAATCTTTTCATTGTCAAAGAAAGAATTAAAAGGAATGTCAACAAGAATCTTTAAGAAAGAGGCAAATTGTTTTCTAATATCCCCATAAGTAATTGTTTTATTTTCCATTAATAATCATCCTCACAATTCTCGTCATTAGGAATATCAGGGGTAGAATTAAAAGTATCCTCATGTTTATTAAAACCGTGATAATAAATACACTTTTCCATGTCTCTGCTAATTCGTGTAATAAGAAAAAGATTGTAATCAAATTTATTTTTCTTTAGGCTATTTTCACAAACTTTCAATTCACTTGTAGAATAATAAGTAAGGTCAGTAATATGAGTACCAAAACACCGCCCGTTAAGCATTGTAGCTATAGGATGGCTTTCTTTTATTAAATCTCTAAAAGCCCAAATTACAGTTATAGCTCCCCAAACATGTTCCGTAATATAATATAAAAAAACAAAAAGGTCTTTTTTATCTTGCTTTTTTAAATTCATAATTAATTTATCAGTGTCTTCAAACAAAGTGATTTCTGATTCAAGATATTTCTGGTTTAATTGTTCTGGACGTAAACCATAATCAAGAACAACCTTATCGTAATTTTTAGTATGAGAAACTAAAAAGTTTTCTTTTTGACAATCAAGTAATGTGCTTTTAAATACAATTGACTGTTTAGTAGGAAAAGAGTAAAAATTACGAGGTTGCTTTAAAGTTAAAAGATACTCATAAATAGGAACAAAAGCAAAAAACCACTCACGATATTGAAATAATACATCAAGAGTTATTTCATTAAAAAGAATTGGTTTGAACAATATATCTTTATTTTGTTCAATCAATCCACCCTTACCCAAAATATGTTCAATTACATCTACTGTGTTAATAACATTTGCGTCAGGGGGCGTTACTTTCATTGCCATATTTTCACCTCTATTCTTTAATATAATACAACAAAAAGTCTTACTTGTCAAGGGTTTAATCTCAACAAATAAGACTCTTATTATATATTTTTAGTTATTTTTATAGAGAAGAGCACAACGAGGAGCAAGATTTGGAGCTTTCATAATTGAGAGATTTTTAATAGCGAAAAAGTAGAACGTGTTAAACTCTTCAAGGGAAGACCAGCAAATAACATTATCATCATCTTTCTGACCAAAGTAATAATACTTATCAGTCGCATCCCAACAAAGATATGTATCATTTGTATCGCTGTAAATAGTGTGGATAATTTTCTTCTGTGCAGTATTTGTCATAATAAAATTCTCCTTTCAATGCAATCTTGCCCAAAAAACAAAATTTTTATCAATCTCACGAGGAGAAAAATCCCAAGGATACTTGTCAGGATAGGATTTAAAATTACTTAAAGTTATCAAATATTCATCTGCGTAATAATCAAATTTTTTGCCTTGGAATATTGCTGAATAAACTTCGTAGTTTCCACCAAAAATTTCATCCGTAAATCGAATATCTTCAAGTATAAGAACTTCTTCTCCGATACGTGGCTATCTATCTTCAAAACTATACCATTCCATTTTTGTTAATTCCTTTTTAATATAATCTCGCCCAACGTAAACAGGAAGATAAAAAAGAATGATATGGGCTTGAATAATCTTCTTGAAAATATTTTTTGAAATTGTCTAATTTAACATCGTATATTTCTTCAATTTCTGTTCTTTCTCTTCCTAAATAAGTAGCAATAAATATTTTGGAGTAATTAAAAAAACTTTGCATTACGAAAATTTCTTCGCCAATATGAGGTCTTTTCTTGTCAAAATCAAACCATTCCATAACTTAATCCAATCTTGCCCAATGAATGTATTTTGAGTAAAACTGTCTTTTTTCTAAATAGTCATAAAGTTTTTCTCCACCAATCATTTTTAAATTTACAAAATATACTATACTTCTATCATCTTCATTATAAAAATCTTTTCTGATACTTTTATAGTTGCATTCGTAAATAGTATAATATTTAGTGGAAATACCCAATGTATCGTTAAGACACCATTCATGAATGATTAAAATTCGTTCTCCATTTTTAGGACGGTGCTCAAGAAAACTTTTCCAATTCATAGTTTAATTTACCTTCGCCCAATGTAAATTTTCAGATGCAAAAAAATGATATTGACTTATATAACTTTTTGGAAAATATTTCTCAAAATTATCCAATTCAACGTCACAACTTCCAGTATTACATATATTTATTCTCCCTAAATAAGTAGCAATAAAAATATTGGCTCCTTTCCACATATCTTTAGCTACAAAAATTTTCTCTCCAATACGAGGTTGTCTCTTTTCAAATTCAAACCACTTCATAATATTTAATTCAGTTTTGCCCAATGTAATGTTTTTTCAACAAAATACTGACATCGTAATCTATCCATTCACGAACGACTAAAATTCTTTCTCCGACTTTAGGAAGATGTTCCAAAAAACTTTTCCAATTCATACCCCTTTTTAAAACTAAAAACGTTGTTTTTATTTTACATCTTTGAAAGATTTTGAAGCTCCAAAGAAAGAATTTCTCTAATTTCTAAAGGTAGTACTCCATCATGTACTTCTTCGCTATAAACACGCTTAAAATCGTCAAGCATCCTACCAATAACAGTGTTCTTCATAACCAACTCATGTCTTTCTTTATAAAGTTTAACTTTTTCTTGGTAGGCTTCATTTTCTTTTCCTTTTAAAGCCTTAATATCTTTTGATGGACAAGAGTTATTAAGGCAAGTATAAAACCATCCGTCATAGCTGTCATAGTCGTAGTCAGCAGACATTATTTTGCCACAGCAAGGGCAGAATTGAGTTTTAGGTTCCATTTTCTTTTTCCTCTCGTATTTTACTTCACAACAGTAAGACTCCTACCATCTTTCAGACAATAAGCATACCAGAAATCAAAATCGAGAAAATCAATTAAATCGGAAAATTCATCGTCAATCTGAAAATAATTTTGAGACTTAATATCATAAACATGTCTAACATCGGAAAAAGTCAAGATATAATTATTCAGATAAAAGCCACGTTTATCTTTTCTACCATCATGGACATAAAAGATATAGTTATAGCCCTGTTTCTGTTTTGAATCCAGAAGACTGACAAGTTGCTCACACATAAGCTCAAACAGAGGCGTGCAAGTTACAAAAGGCTGAGACTTGTAATCTTTAATAGTGCGAGTAATATGAGTGATAGCATTTTCGATTTTCATAATATTCTCCTTAGTTTACTTCATAATACCCAGTACAGGCTTGTTAGCCATTAGATTTCCTCCTTTGTAACTTCCTTATTGTCAGCATCTTCAATTCTAATGATAAAGGTCTTAGATATAAAAGGTGAATCTTTATCATAAAATTTAACAACAAGACCAGCATCATTTTCAGGTCTGTAATGAAAATCAACATAGTCTCCGCCAAGAATTGCATTCTCACCAAAGAGAGCTTTGACAATATCTTTTCTCAAATCTTCCTGAGAATACCAGAGGACTTTATCAATCTTTTTCATAAAATAACAGCTCCTTTTTTTACTATAGCTACATTATAGCAAGTAAAGAAGGAGCTGTCAAGTGTTTATTAAATTTCGATTGGAATTATTTAGTCAAAGATATCAATATCACTACGAGGACAATAGGAACGAGATTCTTCAAGTGTCTTTTTAGCTCGATTATTAGCGGCATTAATCTTTTCAACAATCAAGCCACAATTTTCAAGCTTGTTGATAATTTCCATCTGTTCTTTAACAGTACGTCTTGCAATGAGAACATCTTGAAGTTTTTTGAAGGTAAGATAACCACTACAAGCATCAAGGTGAGAAAATTCAATGTAATGAAGAATATCAACCACTTGAGCATTATAATCACCCAGTTGTGTTGCTAAATCTTCATTAGACGGAAGAGAATTGATGGCAGAAGTGATATTTTCAAAAGTCTTTGACATAGCTTCCAAAGAAGGAAGAATTTTATTTCTGGAATATTCACTTGCCTGATATCTCTTGTTTGAATCTTTAACAGGAAGTTCATCACCATCAATCATTGCTTTTGCGCAATTAGAATGGGAAACAGTAGGTGAAACCGAATTCTTAAATTCCATTTCGATAGGATTTCCATTTGTGACAGGTGCTTCACCTAAGCTTTCTTGCAAACTAAGGACTGCTTTAGAAACACTTAAAAGAATCAATCCTTTGTTTGCTACATTAGAGACAAGTTTATCATATACCAGATTGCCAGTTTCGGTGTGATAGATGGAAAATACACGGTTTGACAAAAACTTGTCAACAATAGAATGATTGAGAACAATGTTGGCAGCTTTGTCAACATCCTTAAACAAATGTTTCTTGTCAGGATTTGAAATATAACTGTACTGATTGCCAACAAACTGAACATAAGAGTTAGTTGTGGTTTCTTTTAGATAAAAGCTCATATCAGCTTTATCTCCTTTCAATCTTGATACAATAATTATATCAAAATAAAAGGATTATTTCAAGGGTTTATTAACAAATTTTTTCAGGGTCAGCAATGGAATAATTAATTCCAATTACAAGAAATTCATCACGATGAGACAAATAAAACAAATGAATTACTCTTTCTCCGAGATAAATTTCTTCGTCTGCATCAAGCAACATATATCTCTCATGTTCGGGGCTAATTTCGTAAATATCTGTTCTAATTTCTGTAATGGTTTTAAGTTCATTTTCAGACAAAGGATTATTACCTTTATTATCCATAACAGAAATTTCATTTAAAGGAACAAAGTTTCCAAGCAAAGGAGAGTTATTAGAAGTTAAACAAGTACCAATTTTAGTATCGTTATGCCAAACAGTACTTGTCCCTCTAAGACCAATAGGCATAGCAAAAATATTATTAGTCATCTAAAATTTTCCTTCCGCAATAAGGACAGAAATTCATGTCAGAATGCAACTGTTCTCCACATTCAGAACAAACTTCAAAGGTTTGAGCAATATTATAGCGTCCATCTTTTTGATATGTAGTTACAAGTTTCTTCCTGCATGTTACTTTACTACCTACTCCAAAGCCAAGTGTATTTAATTGGTCTTCTACAAGGTCTCTCTCCCACGCAACTTGTTCATAGACATCATAAGAAACGATATCAGGATGTTTTTTATTATTCATTAATACAAGTCCTCCGAGTAAAGTTCGGTTTCTTTTTGCTGTCCTTTAAAGTAAATAAGAGAAGTAGGAAGAGAATCTTTTACAAGCTCAAAAGCTTTTTCTCTGGTATAAAAGTTTCCAGCTTCGTCAATAAAACCTTCTTCTTTGTTCCAATCAAAAGGTTTGTAATTTCCTGTTAACATATTGCTGATATGTGCAAAATTTCTATAACCATCACCATGACGAGGACAGGGAAGAATAATATCCTTTTTAATATTATCAGGGGTAAATCTAGGAGTAAATCTAATAGCAGCACAAACAATTTTAGCCATATTATACCCTCAATTACAGCCGTTTTTCATAAAAGCACCGCAAGCAGGACAATAAGGATTACTGATTGCGTAACCACCCCATTTAGTAATTGTGGTTCTAATTTTTCCTCTGCGTTTACAACGAGAACAAGTTGCAATTTCTGTGTTAAAATCAATGTCATACCAACGATTTTCTTCGGGCGAAACAACTTTAGATTTAATATGTTTAATTTTCATATCAAAGCTCCATTTCTTCAACAGGAAAGATTTGATTCTTCATACCATTATCTTTAGGAATAGCTACAAATTTACCATAGCTGTCAGGATTGTAAGCATTCCTATCTCCATACCAGCAACCCATAAAAACGCCAAAGGCTTTCTGGTATCTATTGTAAAACACTCTTCCCATATAGGAATATTTCTTCCCCTTGATTTCGTAAAGATTGCCAGTGATAATATTATTACCATTAACATCGAGAAGAGAAGTTACAATACCACAATTTTCTCTCTTGTCACGAGTGGGTTCTCTGCGTCCCTTTTTAATACGTTCCATTAATAGCGCTCCTTCCATTCATAAGTATATATAAATTTAGAAATAAGTTCTTTATGCCCTTTGTAATTAATGAATCTCTTTTCTCCGATGCCGATAAAAACAGATTTAATTTTACCGATTTTCTTTACTTGGACAGGCTTTTTAATCCAACGCTCACCGGTAATAACGGCATCAATCACACGGGTTTTACATGAATAGCCTTTTAACTTTTGGTTAACAGGAGTGTATACATAATATTCTGTGCTAATATCTTGCAAAGCTGAAAGGCAACCTTTAATAGTAGGAGAAAAACAAACTCTTGGAATAGAAACATCCTCATTAAAGGCTACAGCGGTTTCTGGAATTTTGGGAGTTAGAATTGTAAGATTAGGGTCAAAAGAAAGATGATACAGCATCAAAAAACAACTCCTTATCTTTGATACTTAAATAATACCAAAAGAATAAGGAGTTGTCAAGTATTTAATTTTTTTTCTTGCCAAGAATTGCAAGCAAACGAACAAAGATATTAATAATATCAAGATAAAGGTCTGTTGCACAACTAATGGCATTATAAGGTGTAGCAGCATATCTCTGAGAACAGTACCAATCATAGCCAATATAAAGAGAAAATAGTGCTACTACAAGATAATCAATTACATGACCCTCATATCCAAGGAAGAATACTAAAATTCCTTCAATAAAAATAATACTAATTAAAGATATAAGAAGGATATGTCCAAGAGAACAAAAATACTCTGGAAATACTGTGCTAACGATAATCATAATTACTACAATAATAGCAGTAAGAAGACATACATAGCTAATACTCAACACTGTATACTGGCCTACATAAACGCTTAGAAGTGCTCCAATGGGCAAACAAATAAGATTAAACCCGAGGAAAGCAACTACAGCGTTTTCTGTGCCACTAGTAATAATAGCTCCAAGAAAAGCCAAAGCAAAATAACCCAAAATAAAGAGAAGAGGATGAGACGATACAAAGTTGAAAACCTGTGTTTCAAGGAACATACAGATGAAGAAGTTGCAAACCAACCCCCAAAGAATAGTACATCCCATGAGAGCGTTAAATCCTGCATCACTCATTTGCATATCTTCTGGCATACAGTCAAAAGTAATTCTATCCTCTTTTAAATTAAATCCATTATCCATTCTTAGTTTCCTTTTCTTTTTCTTTTTCCTGTTCTAATTTCTTTTTCCAAATTTCCAAATATTCGTCAAGATTAAGGAAAGAAATATTATTAGCTAAACCCTCTTTAATTTTATCCATCATCATTTTTGCTAAACAATACTCATCTTCGCTAAAAACTCCCAATCTACAAGAAGATTTGTCAGTAAGCTCAATGATAATAGTATAACTATCGGTATTATTGGTATTAACAGGATTAATGGGCCAAGCCACATCACTAAAAAGAGTATCAAGGTGAATAGCTCTCCAACCCATATATAAATTGATAATTTGATTATCAAAGCAAATAATCATTTAGATTACCTCCTTAAGTTTGTTTTCGGAGATATCTACAATAGAAGAATTCTTTGTAATAGCAACACGAATTTTAGAGAAAGCTTTTTTTGCAAGGTCTTTATTTGCATACTTCAAAAGATGATTTTCGCCCGTCAAGCCAATTGTGACATCTCTTTCAGTAACTCTCATAAAGCTAACATTATCGGAATTAAACAAACAATTATCATAACAAATAAACATTAATTATTCTCCTTGACATTTTAATTAAATAAAAGAAATATTTTATTTAAAAATCTACGTCATCATATCTAAAGATGGAGTACATTGGAGGGTCATTATCATACCCTGTTTTCATCTTTTGCAACTTTTGTTTGTCAAGATTTTCCTTGACTTTTTTAGAAGTTTCTGCCGCCTTGTTAATTTCTTCCTCAGATTGCTTTTTAAGGATTTCAATATCTTCTTGAGCGCTTTCAAGAATAAGTCTGAGATTTTTTACTTCTTTTTCTTGAGCTTCTTGGGTCTTTTTATTTTTAAGATATTTATGACGCCAACGAGAATATTTTAGATTACCAATAAAACCAAAATCTACATAAATATCTTTAGTACAAAAAGAATCTAAGTCCCAGTGTTGGCTAAGAACTACTACATCTCCGTGCAGGTAATTATGTTTACCAATTCTGCAATGTGGAAGACAACCCAAGCCCCATTTCTTAGTGTTTAAACAATAGATATCGTACCACTTATCAAAATCCATCTTGGTACATTCTTCACGTTCGCGCTTTTCATTGATATCATCTAAATCAGCCTTAAAGATTCCTTTTAAAATAAGTGGACCAAGCAAAAGAAACCAAAGAAACCAAATAAAAAGTCCAACCAAAGTAACTAAAAGTAAAATCATAGCAATTTTTAATAGTGGCATATCAATTCTCCCATTTATCAGTAGATTTTAATTCAATTTCTTTATTTAAATAAGATTCTTCGTTTAAACAAGACTTTCGAATCTTATCTGTCTCTTCTTTGGCTTTATTGATTTCTTCTTCGGCTTTCTTTTGAATTTTATTAATATCTCCTTGAACAGCTTCGAGAATATATCTTAAATTATCTTGAGAGCTTTGAGTAGCTTTATTCTTTTTATACTTATTTTTCATGTTATGCTTAAAAAGAACATATCTAATATTTCCAATAAAACCAAAGTTAATATAAACTGTATCCCAATGACCTTTTTTGTCTCTAATTGTTCGCTTAGGAGCAAACCATGTTAATCTCCATTCATCAGGAGCTAAAATATAATACTTTTCCCATTCATTAAATTTTAAATGCGCCCAATTACGCCAATCTTTGTGATATTGTTTAATCCAATCAATTATTGTGTTTTGATATCCATCATCTTCATCTTTATAAACAATATGGGCAAGACAAAAAGCAAATATAACAAATACAATAAAAAGGAATCCACTAATAACATACAAAATCTCAAACATAAAAACACCTCTCTTTTTTAGTACATTTAATATACCACAAAAGAGAGGTGTTGTCAACCATTTATTAAATTAAACTGTTAGTTTTCCTTAGATTTAATGCTAATAATTGAATCGACTTTTCTAACAAAGACAGAAAATCCATAATATTCATTAATTATATCACATAAATCTTTAAAAAGTTGGTGATTAATTACAGTTAAATACTGTGGATGAGTAGTGCAAATATAAACATTTTCATACTCATAGTCATAACTGATAAAGAAAGTATCAGCTAAAGTAGCCAAAGTTTCATCGTTATCAATAATACGTTGAATAAAATCTGCAATTTCCTAATCAATAGGAGAGGTAATATCAGAAATCACTTCATACTTCTTCTTGTTCATTATTTTTTTCCTCGTTTAAATATTCATCTAATTCGCTTAAATATTCATCTAATACACTATCAACATTACCACTTACAAAGATAATAGGAGGGTCTTCTTTGGAATAGGGGTAAGAAGTAGAATTAAGATATTTATAGTCTTTAGACATTACACAAGCCCAATGATTTAGATGGGGTACATAAATAAGATTAGAAAAGCCCCAGTTATAAAATAAATCAAGTTCTCTCGTAGTAAAATTTAACCTGTAAGCTTCATGTTTATAATATTCAGATTTCTTTTTGTCGTTTGTTTTATTAGAAGCTATAAGATAACCTTTTAAAATTTCTTCAATTTTAAGACAAGTATCAAAAATTTTCATTATTCCTCCACATAGCAGATATAACAATTATATCCCTTTTCAGCTAAATCTGCTTTAACCTTTTCAGCGCCAGATTTTTTAGCAAAGAATCCTACTTGAACTTTATAGAGCTTAGTTTTTGAGTCTTGAATACAAAAAGCAGTTGAATAATCAATTACGCCAGTAAGAGTTCTAATTTCATTTCTATAAGTAATTGCACGAGTTGAATTACTAAATGCTCCTAACTGACAACGATAACCAGTTTTCTTAGGACGATTTTCTTCTTTCTTGTTAGCCTTATCTTGCTTCTTTTCTTCTGTTTCTGCTTTTTCTCTTTCAGCGTTAGAGCGAAGCCAGAAAGCGAGAATAGAATCAACAGGTCTTAACCAACCAGATGCAGAAAGGCGTTTTCCTTCAAAGTTTGTATAAGTAGAATTACCACCATCTTGATTGCAACAATAGTCTACATCAGGGAAAAGAGATTTAATAAGGTTTTGAGCAGTGGAAAGTTTCATACCACCAGATATAACAGAAACAATAAAATACTTTTCATTCTTAGGGTTGCCATCTGTCTTTGTCCAACCGAACATCTGTCTTTTAGCTTCATAGTCAATGTCAGCATAGTTTTTTACAGATTGAGGCTGCTTATTTTTAAACAAAGCAGGATATTCTGTGCCAAAATCTCTCCAACCAACGCCATTGTTAAATACGCCATTCATAATCTTTCCAGAATTTGTAATACCCCAGCCATTAGAGAAATTGCCATCCTTGGCATAAACAGTGTTATTACTTTTTAAATTCCAGATAGAAGTTCCGCTTGCAGTATCAAAGAAGAAAGCGTTTGTTACAACATCAGGCTTATAGCCATAAAGGTTATACATTTTTTCTGGGCTGAGTTTAGGTTGAGTACACATCTGAACCTCACACGATTAAAATCGCGTGGTTCTCGGTCAATAACATTATTATGTTAAGTATCACCGAGCTATCCCCGCAGTTCCTGCGGTTATTATATATTATTTTAAATATTTAATATTCTTAATCCTTCATTTAAGATATTAATAGAAGCATTAATATCTCTATCTAATTTTGCCCCGCAATTTGGACAAATCCACATTCTAATATTTTCTGTTTTTTTACCACTTGATTTACCACAACAATGACAAATTTGACTTGATGGATAATATCTATTTATAACAGATAATGTTTTATCATACCATTGACACTTATATATTAGCATTCTACGAAATTCAAACCAAGATACATCTTCAACTCGTTTGTTACGAATTTTATTATCTGTTTCTTTCATTGCTTTAACATTTAAGTTTTCAATACAAATTATATCATATTGTTTTACAAGTTGGGTAGTTATTTTTTGTAAAAAATCAGTTCGCTGATTTACAATATGCTTATACAATTTTGCTATTTTAATTCTTGTTTTGTTCCAATTAGAACTTCCAATTGTTTTTCTTGACAGCTCTTTTTGTAATTTAACAAGTCTTTTTTCTGATACTTCATAAAATTTAGGATTTGATATTTTATTTCCATCAGACATAATAGCAAAATCTACTATACCTAAATCAATGCCAACATTAGAATTGGTTTTTGGAAGAGATGTAAATTCTATATCTGTACAACACAATGAACAATAATAATGTCCATTTGGTTCTTGTGATATTGTGGCATTTAAAATTCTACCTTGTGGAATTTGCTTGTCTCTTGTTTTAATATACCCTAGTTTAGGTAATTTAATTTTGTTATTAATAAAACAAATATTATTATTACAATAATTTGTTCTATAAGATTGATATCTATTTTTTTAGTTTTAAATTTGGGATAACCTGTATGTTCAGTAAAGAATTTTTTATATGCTGCATCTAAATTTTTCAAACAATTTTGCAAAGCATATTTATCAGGTTCTTTAAGCCAAATTAATTCTTTTTTTAAAGATGTTAAATCTTTAGAACACATATTAAATGTGAATGCAATATTATTATTTTCATAAATTTCTTTTCGTTTATTTAAATAATAATTATATACATATCTTACACAACCAAAAGTTTTATTAATAAGCTCTTTTTGCTGTTTATTAGGATATATTCTATATTTATAGGATTTTTCTATTGTAATATCACCTCTTTTATAATATTATTATATCATATAAAGATGTGATTGTCAATATATTATTTAAAATTATATATAAAAACTGCTCTTTAATCGTTAGAAGTTATTGTTCATACAAGTTCGCTACACTTATACATCCTTGTCTGCCTTATTGTTTAGCAGTAGGTATCTTACATTTTCATGTAAGCACAGACTATATCTTATCCATATCATATTTTTTATGACTTAGGCGCAAACATTTCGATACGCTTGTATCTACTCCCCTCACGAGGGATAGTCGTTGAGGGCAAGACTCTTCATCTTTTCCCTGCTGATTTTCGATTATAAAATACTTAGGGTTTAACCATATATCATCCAAATATATTTTTTTTACTTTCGTCACCGTCACACTTAAATATATCTCAATTTTATGTTGTGGTTTATTTGGCTTTACGAGTTTCCAGCATTATTAGTTTGCTTCGTTGGAACAATTTTTAAATTGAACACTACATACAGATTTCTCTATATGCTGACTATTTTGTATATATTTATTATATTTTACAAATTAATCAATACTTGCACTCTTCAATTCGCTCTTAGGCCAATCAATTACAACTACATTGTTATAAGTAACCCCTCTTACAATAGGATGATACCAACGAAGTAGAGAATTGTTTTTACCATAATGATACTAAACAGTTGCCATTTTATCTCCATTCTTCTGTGTATTTCAACAGATTTATTTAAATTAAAATAAAGGACAGATATCCTTTTCTATAACTAGTTTAGCATAAAAAAGAATACCTGTCAATATTTAAAATGTTAAATTTTTATGAATTAAGTATCTGGAATAGTGTCGATTTTGTCTTCTACCTTTTTCTTTTTATAGGTGCGCTTAGGCTTTTCTCGCTTTGTAGTGGTTTCAAGAGTTACAGAATTTGAAACCGTCTCTTCTTTAGAAAGATAGATATTCATAACAGGAACAAGTTTAAGCTCTTCAATAGTAATACTTGTCCAGTCATAATAGGTGGGAGGAAGGGTTTCCTCATCAAAATGGAATTTAAACCACTTTTCTGCTGAAAGGGGACAACTAAAACGTCTTGCCTTATCGAAGTCAACAAAGAAACCAGCAAGACCAAGATAATCTTCTCCTGCAAAAAGAGTCTTAATTTCAGAATCTCGATTAGCCTTAATAGTAATATAGTAAGCAGGGTGATTCTTAAGAGGAAGCATATTAATCTCCTTTAATGCATGATAGTATACTTACTACCAATTTCTACCTTGATAATCTTCGCATAATTAAAGTCATATTCCTTGGTATAAGTTTTGTTTTCAAGGAAAAACTTCTTGTTCTTACTCCACCATTCCTTAGCATCTTTTTCGGTATCAAAAGAATAACAGGAAAGAGTAAATTGTTCTGCAATGAGATAAGGAATATTTGCCCAACCTCTATTAGCAAAGCCATAAGAAGGAGATTCGCCGTAGTTAAGAGGGAGCTTCTTACGAGGAATTCCAACGCAGTAGTAAGTTTCCATATTAGAATGAGCAAGTCCATTGTCTGTAAGATTAAAAATCACTGTTCTTTTCATCTCTTTCTGCAATTTTAGCTCTAATATTGTCAAGGTCAGTCTTTGTATTTTCCAATTCTTCTTCCGTGCTTTCTATCCTAGAAAGATAACTATCCTGAATTCTCTTCAAACAGTCAAGGTTCTTCTTTTGTTCTTCGTAAGCAAATTCTGCCTTTGCCAAGGCCTCATCAAGTGCATCTCTCACAGGGAAATTATCTGCAAAAGAAATTTTCTCATTTTTAGGAATATGTACAAAAAAACGTCTTTCATTAAAATTGAGCAGTGTATTTTTTCGTTTCCAAGCTACATACTTTTCGTAAGATTCAAAAACTAAATTTGTATAAGAATGCTTTCTGATAATAATTACTTCTGTAGAACCATTCATTCGGCACACATAAAAGTCTTTATTTTCATAAACAATAGGATAAACAGAAATAGACTTAATTTCATGGTGAATTTCAACAATCTTTCCATGTTCCCAAGGCTTCATAGCTTCGTAGTTATCCATATTAAACCTCCTTAAAAGTTTTCAGGGGAAGTGTGATATTTATTGTCCATTAGTGCGCGATTAAAAATACGCTCATCTCGGACAACAGAAAAATAGTGGTCGAGATATTGAGGAGCATTAGGAATATGACAGGGGTTGTTGTAGGATTTAACAGCTTTAACAAAATTGTTAATCAATCTTTCGCTATTAGGGTCAGCTTTAAATTCTCCAATAAATGCCAAAGCCTCTCCTGCGGAATGAGCGCAAAGAATATTATCCGCTTCACAATCTTGAGCAAAGAAATAGTTGAAAACAAAATGAAAAATATTTCGTTCGATATAGTAAACGCACTTATACTGATTAAATTCAACCACAAAAACGGGATAGTAGGTAACAGTTTTATTTTCTTTTCCGTTAACTCCAGCGTTATAAATCATAATACCACCTCAAATATTTTTTAATTCGATTACAGTTTTAAGTGTGCAAGCATTTTTACCAGCGAATACGAAGACAAAACCTTTGTGGTAATAAATACGCTCGCTGTTAGACTTGGTACGGAAACGACGCTTAAAAGCATACATTTCTTCATTGGTTAGCCCAATCTTTTCATAGTTGTAAATAGTTACAGCGTCAAGATTAATGCCTTTATTACGAGCATTGCAAGCTAACTGACGAAGTTCTCTTTCGTTTTTAATGCCAAGCCTTTCCAATCCACGGTCACGAGAATGAAAAGTCAATTTGATTTTATCAGACCCAATTTTATTATGAAAATTACGATTATACATTTAAACAACTCCTTTCAGGAACGATTTACTTTATATTCAAAGTATACCAGACCTAAAAAGAGTTGTCAAGTATTTATTAATTTGTTTCGGGAAAAATAGACAGCTTTTCTCTAAGAGCAGAGTATTCTTTTAAATTTTTTTCGTAAGCGGTGATAGCTTCTTTTGTTTCTTCTTCTGCGGAATCAATATTAAGAACTTCAAAAGTAGCATTATCTCCACTATTATCAATTCTTAATCCAATAAGATAATACTTCTGGTCTTTTTTCTGTTCTAAACAAGCTTGAGCCAAAGTCTTTTTTTGCCAAGAGCTAATATAAATTCTTAAAAAATATTCGATATAACTAATAAGATAAATAGGAGTAGCTTCTTCGCCTAAAATAAACCAGCACTCTGATTTTTCTTCGTAAGAGTTAGGAACCAAAAAGGAGCGTTCATTCATCACATCACGAATACTTTCTCTTTTTTCGTAAGCGAAACATTCTTCTTCGGTAGAGAAACTACGACCGTCTTCTGCAACCCAATATGTTTTTTCTTGGGCAGGGATTACTTCTTTTTCAATTTTCATACCAATTAAGACCCTTCAAAATCTTTAATTACTTTATAATAAAATTCATCTTTTAATTCATCAGAAATTAACCCCATCTTGTGAATGTGATTGTTAAGTTTAATGCAAGCTAATTTCATAAATTTTTCGTAATTAAATATCCATGTCCAACCTAAAATAATATTAATGATTGGAAGAGCACTTAGAATAAGAATTTGAATAATTGACATTGCAGAACCAGTACCATCACTGGAAAATTTAATATCAACATTCCTTGCATTAAAAAAGTCGTTTGCATATTTGGTAATCTCTTTAACAAGATAAAAGAAAACTAAAACATCTAAAATAAAAGTAAATCGCCAAATATTAATTAGAATCTTTAGAATCATTCGTTTTTGTTTCTTCCTCCTTTACTTCTTCAACTTCTTTTGGGACTTCTTTAAATTTTTTACAAAGATAAGATAAATGCCCCATAGAATTATAGGTGAATCCACTTTCAGGATGTCTTACACAATCCTTCCATGGACATTTCTTTTCATCACAACCAGTAAAAGGAAGCAAAGATATCTATCTATCACTTTTTGGAATATACATTTTTTCTCCTACACACATTATTTATTATCCCTTAATTTCAATAAAAGGGAGAGAATCGGACCCACAATTAAAGTCCCATCCATTTTCAACAATTTTTTCAAGAAAAGTTTTACTGTTTGTTAACTTCCAAACAATAGGGCTACAGTAATTTTTATGAATAAAATAATAAGGATGCTTGATTTTCTTTTCACGACCAATAGCAAAAAGACGCCCCATAATAACATTAAAGAAATAACTTACATCGTTATCTTTAAAAAGCTGATTCCAAATTTCTGCATCTACTTTTGCTTTTGCGCTGGTAATATCAACCCAAGAACCATCTTCATTCTTCTGAAAAACAAGGTCGTATCCTCTACATTTACAAAGCACTTTAAATTGCTTATCATTAGTTAGAATTTTCCATAAAGTCGGACTGAGTTGAAATTTTTCAAAACGAGCCACGCTACAACCTAAGCTGGAATTATGGTCAAGACGTTCCTCGATATAGCCAAAAAGTTTAGTAATGTTGGCTTTTTTATTAATGTTCTTGTATTCTTCAAGATATTCCTGTTTAGTAAACATAATTTAACAACTCTCCTTACTTTTTCGATTTGTATTTATATAATACTACAAGCAAAGAGAGTTGTCAAGTGGTTATTAAGTTTTCTTACCAATTTTATAAGGATACAACTTTAATTCTTCTGGTAAATCTTTCCATTGAATAGCTTTTTCTTCAATTAGATAAGAATATTTTTTCTTTTTTGCCGATTTTTTATTTTTGAGATTTTTACTTCCGCATAATGGGCAATAAGTAAATTCTCTTTCAGGAGAGTATCTTGTAATAAATTCTAAGTTGTCCAAAATAGAGGTAGCGTGAAGATATTCTCTACAGTTTAAACAATAAGAATAAAAAGCTCCGTCATTGATAAATTTAATTACAAGCCAATCTCCATTGCGAAATAAAACTTTAAAACGAGGGTCATTATCATTATATTGATAATCACTGAATTTCGCTTGCCTTATCTTCTTCCTTTGTTTCTTCGACATTTTCTTCATCCTTTACTTCAGCCTCAGCAGGATTTTCTGTAGCAGTCTGAGGAAGTCCACTACCCATCATTCCTGCCATAGCGTTCATCATATCAGCCATACCACTAGGATTATTCTGAACAGTGTTATAAGAAGTTCTAAGGAGTTTATAAAACATAATTACGCAATCAGCAAAGCCGTATTCTTCATTGAGCTTTGTTTGAATTGCAGTAATATCATCCATGCTGTCAATCTCTTTATCAAGAGTGCGTTCTTCATTACCATAAGTTGTAATAGTTGCTTCTGGTTTCAAGCCCATATATACAATATAATAAGTATAGCTTTTTTTCAAATTCACTTTAAATTAACTCCTTTTAATATATACACTAGCAGTAGTCCCTTGCATTAAATATGCTACTGTAGTATTAGTTTTATTTGCAATAATTTGGTAATCTCTCCATGTTAAGAAAAATCTCTTATGAAAAATTTTTCTTACATCTTTTTCTGACCTATTTAAAAATTCAGCCCACTGCTTATATGAATAAGGACTTGCTTTCATTACTTCACTTGCTCGCTTTAATTTATCCATATAAGGTTTATTAGGATGAATATAATAGAATTTAATATAATACCAAAAACCAAGAAGTTTATTTTTAAAATTTTTCATGGCTTCTTTTTCCATTATTCGAACGTATTTTTAAGAATTGCTTTTTTGAAGAAATTCTTCCACATTCTTTAAACAATTACTACATAAATCATAAGATTGATAATCATCCCAAATTTCGCCGCCACGTTCAAAATGTCTTTTAATTTTTAAAACCTTCATATTGAAAAGATTTGAAACAGGCATTCCGCATCTATCACAAAAACATTTAGTTGCCATCTTGTTTTTCTCCTTCGTCCATCTTAGTGTTTTCTATCTCAAGCGCACGTTCACGTAGGTCTCCAAATCCATACTCGTCTTGCCATCCTAACTCAGAAGATGCTTTCTGACAGCTTTCACACAGATAGCATGTCCACGGAGTACCATCGAAAACGCAACTGCGCTCCATCATAGCCCCTTGCTCGAATTTGCGCCCGCAACCGAAGCACACATGAGACACTCGTGTTTTAACAACCTTTCGCCCAACAACGTCCATTGGTCATTCTCCTTCGTCCATCTTCGCATTGCAGTTGGGGGTAGTACGGCTTTTCTTGGTTTTGAACTATGCCACCAACCCCGTTATGCTTTTCGCAATTAGAATAAAAATCTTTTGAATTTTTCATTTACTAATCCTGTCTGCAATCGTACTTGCTACAAAACTATCTGGTTTAACAGTTGGTTCGTAACCAGCACCTTTCAACCATCCAACAATTTCTGGAATTACTTGACCACTTGGTCCAGCATATCCAGCATCTACATGAATTCCAATGCTAGTATACTTTTCATAGTCAAAATTCTCTTGTATAGACAAAGTTGTTAATTCATCAATTAGCTGGTCAGCATAAGCAATGTTTAATTCAGTTTCTTTG
>ERZ772883.842-NODE-842-length-27931-cov-2.982817_pt1 | contig 27931 bp, 29 predicted proteins | sample MGYA00580575_ERZ772883 | MGnify/ENA primary metagenome ERZ772883 (study PRJEB29015, sample SAMEA2737666) | human gut metagenome | biome: human gut; feature: human-associated habitat; material: faeces | place: China | collected 2012 ...
CACTCATCTATTCAAACAACAGAAATATATGCAAGGGCAGACTCTGCGAGATTAAGACAAGCAATTGAGAAGTCATACAAGGAATTATCTACAGAGACAAAATGTAAATGGCAAGAAGAAGAAATTATAAACTGGCTTAAATCATTTTAAATGAAAAATATTTATGTAAAGAAATTTGAAGAAAAGCTTTTGATTTAAAGGACAATTTTAAAAAACTTTACATAAATATTTACTTTACATAAGATCGATATCATGTAGCACAGGAACTGAACCGAAAAGTAGATTCAATACGACTAAGAATTATGAAACCATATGGATTTATCAATTATAAAGACAGGACTCAGGAACAAAAAGATGCCTATTACCTGCTTAAACATCAGAACCGATCTCTCTTCAAACATTTCAGCAATGCGATGTGCAAAGATAAAAAGAGACTGTTCGATGTAACTCGAAAAAGATATTATAATGCACATTTTAGAGCCTATCTGAATCCATATGATATAGCACAAAAGTTGGTATCTATTCATCCGGGTATCGACAAAGCCTGGGAGTTAAAGGATGAAGTCACGGATTTTTATGTTTCGAATACAGTCAAAACAGCCCCTGAAGCCATTGAAAAAGTCATCAAACATCTTAGAGAAAGTAACATTGAAGAACTAATGGCATTCAGTAAAACATTGAGTAATTGGAAAGTTGAAATCATTAACTCATTCTGTATATCAAAAGCTGAATATAATGTATCGAAAGACACAGGAGAAATTACTGTAGAACAGAAAAGAATCAACAATGCACTGATGGAGAATCGTAATGCGATCATCAAATTGGTTACAAAAGCAGCTAATGGCTATCGCAATTGGGAACGATTCAGAAACAGATGTATGTTGGTCTTAGAAAAAGGTATTGATTTTGAAATCGACAAGGATGACGGAAGCATTAAAATGGTTGAAAAAATGGACTCAGACAACTAAATGGTTGTCTGAGCCCAATATCAGCTACAAACCGTTTTGGGGTATATGCCGCCCCTTAAATTCTTGGAGAGCGAATTCACCTAACCCCATCCAAATTTATTGCGCCGAAAAAATAGCGGCAAGACCGCAATGTCATTAAGTTAAGAAATGGCATCTTTGAGGGGAACACAAAAAATGTGCTCCTCTTTTTTTGTAGAAAATTTGAATTTTTTTGTTGACATACAGATTGAAATGTGTGGCCTATTATCACTTCTGATAATAGGCCAATTGTTTATAGGTATATGTTTTTGGAGGTACTTATGAACAATTATAAATCGTTAAAAAAGCAGTTAAAATTCTGCATCAAAACCATGAATGATTCTTCTTCTCTATTTGTTGTTGATTCAAATAAGGATTTTACCCGAAAAAGAAAACATCTTTTTGGAAGCACTCTTTTCAATGTGCTTTTATTAGAGTCCGGATCTTTAAAAGATGAAATGTTTAAATTGTTTGGATATAAACTTGATACACCTACAGCTTCTTCATTTGTACAAGCACGTAGTAAGATTCGCCCTGATGCATTCCATACATTATTCAATATGTTCAATGAACGAACACAGAAAATCAAGCTTCACAAAGGCTATCGCCTTCTCGCTGTTGATGGTTCTGTTCTGCATATCAGCAGTGCTATCAAAGATACTAAAACCACTTTTTATAAGGCTAATAATTCGAATAAGCCTTTCTCCGCTATCACCTGAATACAAGCTACGATCTATTGGAATGTACTTATGATGATATTGCTCTTCAAGGAAATGCCGTAATGAATGAAAATGGTGCATTCAATGAAATAGTGGATAGATACGATGGTCCTAAAGCTATTTTCATCGCGGACAGAGGCTATGAATCTATCAATTCTTTTGTGAAAGTAGGTATGAAGAACCATAAGTATTTGATCAGGGTAAAGGATATTCATTCTCGAACAAGCGTACTGCGTAGTTTTGGCCCTTTTCCAGATGCAGAATTTGATATGCATGTCCGTCGTACCTTGACCACAAAACAAACCAATGAAATAAAAGCTCATCCTGAAATATATAAGTTTGTCCCTAAGAATCAGAGATTTGATTTTTTTGACGGAAACCCATATTTTGATTTTGAATGTCGTGTTGTACGTTTTAAAATAAGTGATGATACCTACGAAAGTATTATTACAAATTTAGATGAATCCGAATTCAATATACAAGATATCAAAGAACTGTACCACCTTCGTTGGGAGATTGAAACGAGTTATCGTGAATTGAAATATCACCTAGATTTAAATACGTTGCATTCAAAGAAAAGAATGTTTATAGAGCAGGAAATCTATGCAAAGCTGGTTCTATATAATTTCTGCAGCAGAGTAAGTAACAATATAAAAATTAAAGAAAAAGACAGAAAATACGAGTATCAATTAAATTATGTACGTGCCTTTCATATAATACGTAACTACCTAAAAGAAAAAGGTGGAAAGAATCCACCTGATATTGAATCACTGATAGCTAAAGAAATACTGCCAATCCGTCCTAATCGCCAGAATGAACGGAAAGTAAAAGCCAAATCACCGGTATCTTTTAACTATCGATATGATTAACAACTAATATTATATATTTTTTAAAATGTAGTAGCAATACTACAATTTTCGTCGTGCCTTCAAATAAAAATACCATCCAGACAATAGTATCCGGATGGTTCGTCATCTCTTAACTTAATGACATTGGGCAAGACCGCTATTTTTAATACATAAATGTCAATGCTACTGAAAATAATGTCAATGTTGTGCAGAAATGTCAATAGAATTATTTATCTCTAAAAAGTGATTATTAATGATATAATGAATATACAAGTATTTGTTCTCAAATAGGAATTATAGATTTGAATATTATACGAAAATGGAGGACAAATATGAAAACACCAAAAGAATATAGGGATAATCTTTTAAATCACATTATCACCAAACAAATGCTAGTGGATTGTTTATACAGCGTGAATAAACGAGCCAAAAACTATCGCGACAAAGAAAGGAAACAAAGAGCGTATTCTAGATGTCATCGATACGTAGATAATTCTGCATTCATTGAAGGAGCTAGGGAAAAGAAACTAGAGATGTATCGCATGAAAGATATGTTGTTGCAAGTTTTGACACCAATTTGTATCCACAAAGAGTTTATTGGCTACAAGACTAAAAGAATCTACAGCTATGAAATTGAAAAGTATAAAAAGTATAAGAAACAATTCTTTTACGAAGGACAATATATGGATGATGATTATTCCATTGTGTACTTTGGAGATGTTGAACTTAAGGATGAACCAATATATCACTATTACTTGTTCTATGATTTAGATTGTGGACATACTTTTCATACACCTATTAAAGAAGAGGATTTAGACAAATATTCTTTACCTATTATTGAAATTAGCGAGTTAGAAACGACGGGTCACAAAGTCAATGATTTGGTAAGTGTACAATTTGTACGAAAAGTGATTCGATTGATTGAAGAAAATATGTATATATTACAGTAAAAGCGCAGGATTCCTACGCTTTCTTCTTTTCCATGATTTCTACAATGGTTGTATCCACATCTTTCATGCCAACCTTAGATAGATAAGCCATATTTTGAATGCATTTTTCTGGTGTGCTTGCCACAATACCATCACTATCCTTTAGTGGTGCATTGTTTAATGCAGTTTTTGCACAAAGAAGTGCGGAAACGGTTCCTGTAGTTACCTTTAAGCTACATCCTACTTTTCCACCATCACAAATCATTCCTGTAACTGTACCTGTCATATTTTTAATTGCATACCCAATCTGCTCTTTGTTTCCACCAAACATATAAACAAGGGCTGCACTACAAGCTGTACTACTTGCCATCACACACGTACACATTGGGGATAATTTTCCAATATAAGAATTGATATAGCGATTGAGTAAGTGTCCTAAAGCTAAAGCTTTTAATTCTTTTTCTTTTGAAATTTGTTTGTCTTTAGCCACAATATGAATCGGTAAGATTAAGGCAATCCCTTTCGTTCCTGCACCAGAACTCGACATCGTACTGAGTGGACATCCAGAAAGTCTTGCTTCAATAGCGGCAGTCAGTGTAGAAACAAGATTTGATGAAAAGCAACTCGATAGGGGTAAGTCATGATTTTTGGCATAGTCAGCCAGTTCTAAATTCATCCTCACCCCATCATTAAGAAATGCAATGTCATTTGTATTGAATGTGTTTACTAAATCAACAATGTCAGAAATATTCATTTTATGAAGCTTAGAAATGAGATTTGACTGTTTATTTACACTCTTTTTAGTATCTATTTTTATTTCATCATTCTTAGATAAATATACAACATTTGTATGTTCATCCTGGATGATACAAGTACTCGTTTGATTTTGAGTATGAATTGTACCCTTCACATACAGATTTGTTTGACTTGAATCCACATGAACTTGTGTATCTTTAAATTTGTACACTTTATTTTTAATTTCATCATCAATATCTTCAAAGAGTCTTAAGCCCTTTTCAGGATTCTTTAAAAAAGCACCAAGACTTGCCGCATATTTTAATCCTACATGACCAAAGTTAGGAATGCCGGCGGACATTCCATTTTTAAAAATTCCAATATTTACATCGACATCGATCGAAACAATTTCTTCATTTAATACTTTAGCTGCATGAGCTAAGCATAACGCAACACATACAGGTTCTGTACACCCAAGCGCAGGTGTTACATCTTGTTTTAATAATTGTATACATTCTTTTCTTGTTAACATAAAATCACCATAAATATTATACAAAAAGATTACAGTTTTTAATAATGATTTGTGCTATAATATTAAATCGAAAATATAACCGAGGTATAAGAAAGTGAAGAAAAAGACTATAGTTCCGTTGATTGTATTTCTTGTAGGAATATGTCTATTGAGTGTATTTACATATAATACAAATGTTCAAATTCAAAAAGATAGGCGTACAATCGCAAAATTAAATGCAGTGACATATGGTCAGCGTATAGAAAATGATATTGAAAATGGAATTGAAATAACAGATACTTTAAAACAGTTATTAATAAATGGAAATGGTCAAATCATAAATTTTTCCAAAGTAGCCGAAAATCTAATGTCTTATTCTATACAAAGTGTGCAATTAGCACCAAATGGAGTGGTAACAGAAATTTATCCTGAAGAAGGAAATGAAGCAGGTAAAATTGATTTATTAAAGGATTCAAAGCGAGGTGAAATTTCGAATTACGCAAAAGATCATAATATAACCATTACCCAAGGTCCTATTGAATTGAAACAAGGAGGTTCTGGGCTTGTTGTTCGTAATCCTATTTATCTAAAAGATGAAAATGGACAAGAATATTTTTGGGGATTTACGATTGCGATTTTGCGTGTTCCTGAAGTTTTTGAGGATTCGACAAACGCTTTATCTAAATTTAAATATAATTATCGACTTTCAAGAGAAGCGTCTGTTTTAGATAAGAAACATGTAGTGATTGATGCGAATTGTGATAAAATGATTTGCCCGGTCACTTATAATTTGACTGTTGGAAAAGAAAAATGGAAACTTGAAATCATGCCTAGAGCTGGATGGAGCAACTCTACAACTTTATATTTAATTTTTTTTGGAGGACTATCCTTAGTTCTTCTACTAACTGGACTTACAATAGTCTTATTCCTTTTGGATGAAAGAAGAGTTGAATTAAAAGAACTAGCCAATAAAGATGGACTGACTAAGCTTTATAATCGATATGGATTTGATGAAATGGCCGAAAAGATGATTTCAAAAAATCCAAAAGAACATTGTGTAGCCGTCTTATTAGATGTAGATGATTTCAAGTTAATAAATGACATGTATGGACATGCCTATGGGGATAAAGCTTTAATCAGTCTTGCCGAAAACATGCGAAAATTCTTTCCATCTTCGGCATTGCTTGGTAGAAATGGTGGAGATGAATTCTGTATTCTTTTGCCAAATTGTACAATGGAAGAAATGAAAGAATCCTTGATTGAATTCACAAAAACACCAAAAACATTTTCGTATAAAGGGCAAACATATTCTTTTTGTATCTCACTTGGATATGCCGAATATCCAAATGATGCGATTGAAAGATCTCAACTCATGCGTTGTGCCGATACAGCTCTTTATGAAGTAAAACTTCATGGTAAAAATGGATGCAAGGCTTATCAGGAAGGCTTTCAATCTGGTGTTCGTAAACAACTAGGATTTGTGTTAAATGATATTTCTGAAAATTTACCTGGCGCTTTTATTATTTATCGAGCGGATAAAGAGGATGATGAAATCTATTATGCCAATAAAGAATTTTTGGATTTAGCTGGATATGAAAATCTAGATGCATTCTTTAATGGTACAAAGAAAAGTTTTAGAAATTTAATTCGCGAAGACCAACAAAAAGCGATAGAAGCTAGTATTTGGAATCAAATTGAAAGTGGAAGTGAGGATGACTATATTCATTATCAATTAAGAAGACAAGATGGAACCTATATTCCTGTACTTGATCAAGGAAGAATTGTGGAAAGCGAACGTTTTGGTCGAGTTTTCTATGTTTTATTTATGGATTGGCAAGCTATGCAGTCGCATTATAGTGAAAAGTTTAACGCAAAAGATGAGTGATAATTTTTGTCACACACCTTTTTTCGTTTTATAATGAAACCATGAAAAATAAACATTTAGTTTGTCGAATACTGATTGGTTTTGTGTTGATCTCTGTTATCACGAATGTGGTATGTTTGTTTATTCGTAACAGCGTAATTCAACAAGAAAAATTAAAAGCGGAATATACAGTAAACTCAACAATCGATCGTGTTGAAATAAAGCTTGAGTCGTATATTGAAAAAGTAGTTTTTTTAAAGAAGACAATTGAGGCTGGAATTGATGTAGACGATGCTTACTTTGAATCTATGGCATCTAGATTATATGGAGATGATCCGGCTGTTAAGACAATTGAACTTGCGCCAAACGGAATTATTCAAAATGTATATCCATTTAAAGAAAATCAAAAAGCTATTGGCATGAATATGTTGGTGGAACATGAACGTAAAGAGGCTGCTACTTTGGAAAAAGATACAAGAAAATATACATTAGAAGGTCCTTATGATTTAAAACAAGGTGGTAAAGGAGCTTTATTATACGATCCCATCTATGTGAATGAAGAGTTCTGGGGATTTTCCATTTTAGTCATTGATTGGGATGCATTTTTAGATGAAATTCACTTAAGTGATTTGAAAAAAGCATCTTATGATTTTGTCATTTGGAAAACGGATCGTGTCACAAAGAAAAAGATCATTATTTCTCAAAGCTCAAAAAATATAGATTCAAATACATTGTTAATTAAATGTAAGCTTCCCAACAATAAATGGAATTTTGAAATTGTGCCAAAACAAGGTTGGATCAATACATATGTAATAAAAAGCTTAGTTATTGCGAGTGTTTTAATTGATTTTCTAGTAACGGCCGCCATTGCTCAATTTGAAATTCGCCATCGAAAAGATTTAGAGTATGCAAGTCAAATTGAATGGCAGGCTAAAAAAGCACAAGAAGCAAGTGCTGCCAAATCTCGTTTCTTATTTAGTATGTCACACGACATTCGTACACCTATGAACGCAATTATGGGATATACGGAATTAATGGAAAAGAATGTTGGAAATATTGAAAAAGAAAAAGATTATCTATCCAAGATTCACTCTTCTAGCAAATTTCTTTTAGATTTAATTAACTCCATTTTAGAAATGGCACGCATCGAAAGTGGAAAAGAAACGTTGAATATAAAGGCATGTAATATATTTGATGTGTTAGAGTCTTTGAATTCTGTCTTTGAAAAATTAGCTCATGAAAAAGGATTAGAGTATCAATGTACGACAAAAATTCAACATCCATATATTTATTGTGATCCAATTAAACTTGAAGAAATATTATTGAACATTATAGGTAATTCCATTAAATATACTGATGAAGGTATGGTTTTAATTCAAATAGAAGAAGGAGAATCTGGCCGTTTTCAATGCATGATTCAAGATACAGGTATTGGAATGAGCGAAGCATATTTGCCACATGCCTTTGAAGACTTTTCTAGAGAAAAATCGGGTACGCAAACGAGCGTAAAAGGTACAGGACTTGGTTTAGCAATTGTAAAATCTTTGGTTGAATTAATGAATGGTACAATTGAAATTTCAAGTCAAGTCAATCAAGGGACAACAACTCGAATTAAATTTCATTTTGAAATTGCCAAAGAAAGTGAGTTAGAAAAAAATCAAGAAACGAATATTATAGACCTTAAAGGGAAACACATTTTACTTGCTGAAGACAATGATTTAAATGCAGAAATTGCGATGACACTTTTATCCGGCTATGGATTGATTGTAGATCACGTAAGTGATGGAATTGCTTGTGTTAAAAAAGTGAAAGAAAATAAGTATGATCTTATTTTGATGGATATTCAAATGCCAAATATGGATGGCTATCAAGCGACACAAAAAATTCGTGAATTTAGTGATATTCCAATCGTTGCGATGACAGCCAATGCCTTTGAAGAGGATAAACAAAAAGCGTTATCCATTGGAATGAACGGACATATCGCAAAGCCAATCGATATGGATAAAGTTATTTTAACCTTATCAAGAGTATTAACATTTAAGTGTCCCGTTTGTGGAAAATATACATTTCAATCTGGACCAGGAAGCTATGAAATCTGTCCAGTATGTGGATGGGAAGATGATAAAGCACAATATAAAGATCCAAATTTAAAAGGTGGAGCCAATAAACTAAGTTTGAAGGAGTATAAAGAACAATATGAAAAGAATCATGAATAAATATTTGCTTTTATTCCTTTGTATATTCTCACTTGTACTTCCAACAGGATGTGAAATTAAGGAACAAAAACAAGTAGTCGTAGACTATCAAGAATACCATTTTCGTAATGAAGATTTGTTAGAGTCTCACTATGAAAAACATGGTAAAGAAATGGGATTTTCATCATCAAAAGAATACGAAATGAGTGCCAGTGATGTTGTGAATGATCCAGAGTCCTTACATAAAACAGAAAAAGAAGATGGAGATGATGTATACTACAAAGAAAATACCAATGAATTTGTGGTTGTATCCACGGATGGGTATATTCGAACCTATTTTAATCCAGATTCTGGTAAGAAATATTTTGATAGGCAATGATGAAAAAAAGACCGAATGTCAGATTAAAACCTGAATATTCGGTCTTTCTTGTCATTAAGCTAAAACTTTTTCTGGTTGTTTATAAATATTTCTATTTAAAATACGAACCAAAACAGGAATGACAATCAATTGAAGGATGATACCTGGAAGACAAGTAATAAAGCTAGCCATCATAAATACAGATAATGTATATCCTTGTGTACTAAGAATACATGTATTGACTAAACCATTCATAATTCTTCCTGCAAGCATCGCAATGATCAAACTCATATATAGTTTTGTCATTTCATTCTTCATTGAAATATATTGTGTACATAAACCAGCTACTAAACCATATACTGCAAGTTCAATCATCATTTGTGGCAACATCATTGCAGGTGGCATACCTGTCATTACGCTTGAAAGAAATGGTGTAATAATTCCACATGCTAAACCATATGGCCATCCACAAAATAATCCACAAATTAATACAGGAATGTGCATTGGTAAAAATATGCTTCCAGCATTTGGAATCACATGAAATGCCATTGGAAGTAATACACCTAAAGCGATGCATAAAGCGCAAGATACTAGTTTTTTGGTGATACTATTCATCATTAAATACCTCTTCTTCTAAAATATACTTGGTAAGGATGTATGGACAGATTAAGATTTAACATTGCACATATTGTTTTAAATAATCGATATCTAGAATTAATATTTTTTGATTTACAATCTTAATGACGCCTTCCTTTTTTAGCTCACAAAGAATTCGACTCACACTGTTTCGAGTGGAAATTCCACAAAATCCTGCAATATCATCATTTGTGATTTGAAAATCAATAAGAGTACCTGCTTCAACTTTACGACCAAATAAATTAATCAATTGATATAAGAAGGAGCATATTGCACCTGTTTTTCCATTCATCATCATAAGTTGTTGGCGAAAAATAGCTTCCGTTAATTTTTCTCGATAATATGCGTTTACATAATCTTGTAATTTTTGATCTTGATTTACATAACTCCAAAATAACACTCGAGGAATTCTATAGAATGTGGCCACAGCACTTTCAACACGAACATTAAATGGAGCAGATGTATATTGACTTACTTCATCTTTTAATAAAGAAATAATATCAGGTGTATTGATATAAGAAATGTTGAATTCACGACCATCATGCAGGATGATACTTGTCTTAATTACCCCTTCTTTTAACACATAGGTATCTTGTTGTTCAAGCCCATAATATGCTAAATAGGTGTGTCTTTTTTTCTGTATAATAGGCACATTTTTCTCTTTTAAAAAATTTAATAAGTATTCATTGTCCATATCCGTTCTCCTTTACCAGTTTTGGATTATAACAATACTCCAAACTTTATGAAACAACAAATGTTAACATGAAATGAGGTTTCACATTTTTTTAATTCGGATTATATTAATCTCTGAAAAAAAAGGAGAGATAAAAATGTTTGAAATGAATGTGCCTTATGATAAAGGCCAAATGAAAATCAAATTAGAAGATAAGAACTTAGCTGGTGTTTTAGAGGGAAGACAAAGCGATTATAAAACTACACTTTCAGAAAATGAAATTGTAGAACAATCATTGGACAATCCAATTGGTTCAAAAAGCTTAGAAGAACTAGCTAAAGATAAGAAAAATATTGTAATAGCCGGCATAGGCCTTGGAAACCCGGAAACGGCCACATTGCAGGTATTACACCTATTCTTTTAAGAAGAATTCGTAGTGTATCACCTGATGCGCGTATTCGTATTTTAGTTGCGACAGGATTTCATAGACCAAGTACACACGAGGAACTTGTGGCAAAATATGGTGAAGAAATTGTAAAAAATGAAGAAATTGTTATGCACGTATCGACAGATGATTCTTCTATGGTAAAAATCGGACAATTACCAAGTGGAGGCGACTGCATTATCAACAAAGTTGCAGCTGAAGCTGATTTATTGATTTCTGAAGGCTTTATTGAAGCCCACTTCTTTGCAGGATTCTCTGGAGGAAGAAAATCAGTGTTGCCTGGTATTGCTTCTTATAAAACAATCATGGCAAATCATAGTGGTGAATTTATCAATGATAAAATGTCACGTCCAGGAAATTTGCAGCACAATTTAGTCCATGAAGATATGGTTTATGCGGCAAGAACGGCTAAACTTGCCTTTATTGTCAATGTCGTATTGAATGGAAATCATGAGATTATTGGCTCTTTTGCCGGAGACATGGAAAAAGCTCATGAAAAAGGTTGTGATTTTGTTCGTTCTTTGGCAAGTGTAAATAAAGTCAATTGCGATATCGCAATCAGTACGAATGGTGGTTATCCTTTGGATCAAAATATTTATCAAGCCATTAAAGGTATGACAGCTGCTGAAGCTACATTAAATCCTGATGGTATTATCATCATGATTGCAGGATGTCGTGATGGACATGGAGGTATTGGATTCTACCACAATATTGCCGATGTAAAAGATCCAGAAGAATTTGAACAAAAAGCTATTCATACACCTCGTTTAGAAACGGTTCCAGATCAATGGACATCTCAAATCTGTGCACGTATTCTAGCTCATCACAAAGTTATTTTGGTTTCCGATTTAGTAGATCCTCAACTTGTGAAAGATATGCATATGGATTTAGCTACAACTGTAGATGAAGCTTTAGAAAAAGCATTTGAAATAAAAGGAAAAGATGCCAAAGTTGCCGTCATTCCTGATGGCTTGGGTGTCGTTGTAAATATGTAAGGAAGGAAATTTGAATTTATGTTACACAATTTAATTGCGGAATTTTTATCAACAGGACTTATGATCTTATTTGGTGTGGGAGTACATTGTGATGAAGTTTTGACAAACACAAAATACCACGGAAGCGGACACATCTTTGCGATCACAACATGGGCATTTGGCATAAGTGTTTGTCTATACATTTTTGGTGGCGTATGCATGAATCCTGCCATGGTACTTGCACAATGTGTTTTAGGTATGCTTCCATGGACAAGCTTTATTCCATACGTTATTGCCGAATTTTTAGGCGCACTTGTAGGAGCTTTGATTTGTTATGTGATGTATAAGGATCACTTTACAGAAAGCGAAGGAAATGTGAACCCAATCGCCATTCGTAATATTTTCTCTACCAATCCAAACTGCAGAAATTTGCCAAGAAACTTCTTTGTCGAAACGATTGCCACTACAGTTTTCTTGAGTGCAATTTTAGCTGTTGCTACAAAGTATGAAACACAATTACCTATTGGAGTAGGCCTTATTGTATGGGCTGTTGGTATGGGTCTTGGAGGAACAACTGGATTTGCGATGAATCAAGCTCGTGATTTAGGACCTCGTTTGGCCTTCCAATTATTACCTATTAAAAATAAAGCCAATAATGATTGGCAATATGGACTATTAGTTCCAGGAATTGCTCCTTTTGTAGGTGCATTACTTGCTGCTTTGTTCTGCTATTTGTTTTTAGGTATTTAATATTAGAAAAGACAGATATTCAAAATTATGCTGAATATCTGTCTTTTTTTATATTTTCTTTTGTTTTTTTAAATCATAAAGGGCAATACCTAAACAGAAGATTTCAGAGACGGTACAACTGATCCAAATTCCATTTTCCTTAAATAATGTTGTACAAACAAATAGGGATAATAAGACAAAGAGAATACCACGAGAAATCGAAAGCACAAAGGCTTTTCTAGACTCTTCTAAAGCGACCATGTAGCCGCTAGTGATCACGACATGTCCCATAATCAAAAAGACAAAGCTAAATTGGCGTAGGGCCGTAATGGTATTAAAGTAGTTTTCTGTATTCACTGGAATAAAAGCAGCCGTGATATTTGGTGCAAACACTTCTACAATTAAGAATAATATAACTCCAGCACAAGAGACTAAAACACGTGCATATTTATGGAAAGTTGAAACGGCTTTTTTATCGCTTCGACCATAGTAGTAGCTAACCAAAGGCTGTGTTCCTTGACTGGTTCCCACCATCACCATCAATACTAAGTTATATATATACATTAAGACGGTAAAAGTAACAAGTCCATTAGTACCAAGGAGTTGATTGATCCGATAGTTAAATACTGTAATCATTATGCCTGGAGAAATTTCAGAAATACAATCGGGAAGTCCTAATGAAAGAATTCTAGAATATTCATGCCAAGGATAGTTTGCCTTCACAAAATGGAAATGTGATTTATGACTAAACGCAAAATGATAAAAGAAGAAGCAGAAAGTTACAAGTTGAGATAAACCTGTAGCTAATGCAGCACCACTAATTCCCATATTCAAGGGTCCCATAAATAATGGGTCAAGAACAAGGTTGGTTCCAGCGCCTAGACAAATACCCATGATAGATTTTTGTGGAAAGCCATCAGCCTTTAAGAGAACTTCAAAACAATAAGATACAATATAAAAGAAGGAGAAGCAGGATAATACTTTTATGTAGGTATCTGTATAGTTAAATACATCTTCATTGGCTCCTAAAAATTCTGTAATATGATGCGAATTTATAAAAGATAAAACCGCAATGCATAGAGCCACACAAGAAATTGTGATGGTATTCATTGTGAATACTTCATGCATTTTTCTTTCCTCATTTGCACCTCGATAGATCGACATGACAGTACTTGATCCAATCGCAAATAAGACTCCAATGGAGAAAATGGTTGTAACATAAGGACTTGCCACGTTTATGGAAGCTAATGCCGTATCGCCTTGGTAGTGGGCAACAAATATACCATCTACTAAAGTATATAGATTAAAGATAACCATCGAACATATGGATGGTATGACAAACTTAAGATATTTTTTCAACATAAAATCACCAATTACAGTGTAAACCTTGGTATAATACTAAGGTCAAGGGTGATGGTATGAAAAAGTATTATAAAATTAATGAAATCGCTAAATTATACAATATTAAAACAGACTCTTTAAGATATTATGAAGAAGTAGGATTGATTAGTCCGATGCGCTCAAAATCGAATTATCGTTTATATACACTGAATGATATCTATATTTTAAATATTATTCGAGATTGTTTAAAATTAGGGTATGATACGCATCAAATCAAAGAATACTTAGATAATCGTAGTGTGAATAATACGATTGCGTTTTTAAAAGAAGAAGAGACGTTGATTCAAAGACAGATTCAAGAATTGAATACAACACTAAGTTCCATTCAAACTCGAATTGAAGATATAGATCGTACCCAGTATATTGAATTTGATACATGTAAGATTGAAGAATATCCTAAAAGATATTGTCGGTATTTAAAAGAAAAAATTGATCAAGATGAAAAGATTGACTTTTTATTAACGAAACTAAGTGAATCGATGGAAGAAGATATTTCTGTACTTGGAAACATGGATTCAGGAAGTGTTGTAGAATATAAAAATGATGAATTCGTCTATACAAGTGTATTTATCTTAACTCAAGAAGAAAAACATGACTTTATTTTAGATGAAGGCATGTATTGTACATATACGTATTCAGGAGAGTATGATCGTACAAACCAGCTCTTTTATAAAATGAAAGATTGGATTCAAGAACATAATTATAAAATCGAAGGACCATTCTTAGAATTTTTATTGATTGATATTCATGAAACAAAAAAAGTGGAGGAGTATATTACTTCCATCCACGTTAAGGTTAAACCAAAATGATAAATCCAGATTCAATAGGTTTATATTCTTCGACATCCATTGAATCATAGTATAGATCTCCATTTGCATCTAATACTAGAATTCGATGATTTTCACAAAGAGTTGGTAAGACTTCTAAAGTGTTGTTGATTTTGTAGACTTGATTTTCTTTTTCAAACAATTGAGAATTATATGGTTCTATATCATCTTCACAAATATAGGTGTAGCTAGCACAATAAAGTCTATTGTTTTCAAAATAAGGTTCCACACGATCTCTAGAACCGTTACAAGGTGTATTTAGATAGCTTTTGGCATGTGTATCATCGATTACTTCAATTGGAAATTCAGATACGACTGGTTCAGATTTATTACCATGAACAATCAATGATAGTGTATCTTCTGTCCTATTAAATTCAACACTGCATAACATCTGGTTTGTGACAATATCATAATAAGTTGTATCACACACAATATATTTCTTGTTTAATCTGGATTTCCAGACTGAGTTGAGTTCTTGTTTTTTGGCTTTTTGTGCAAACGCAACCGTACGATTTCTTGTTGTCTTTAAAAGATAATCCCCTTCAAAGAAGATTTGATTTCCTTTTTCATTGGTCCATTTGCCATCTGCATAATTTAATAAATCACTCATGATCCAGCCTTTTTCTGTTTTGTCTTGCACAACCATACTTGATTTTATGGTTGTGATTTTTTGTAAACCAAAGGCATGGGCATAAATTCCTGAATAATCTGGATATGTATTTGGTTCTAAATAAGTATTGAATAGGCGCATTAAAGTTGTCGGAACTTCTAATCCACAATCATGTGTTTCACTGAATGCGAGTACGGCATTGTATTTAGGAACAATGATCAGTCTTGAACTAAAGAACATACTGTTTCCACCTTTTGCCAGAACTCCATCACCAAAATCATAGTCTGGATCATGGTGTTTGACTAGATCCCAGCCTAAGCCAAAATCAATGGCGCCTAGATCCGATTCAAGAAATGTAGTGCCCCAGGATTTAGCCATTAAAGCTTTTGACTTTTCACTAATAATAGAATTAGGTTCTAGAAAGAGTTGACCAAATTTGCATAAATCAATCATAGAAGTGGTGATGCCACCAGCTCCTTGAATTGGGAAGTATTCTTTTGGTTTCTTACCTTCAGAAACTAAAGGATAATCTGAATTGATTGTATATGTCGTATTTGTGCTAGTTGCGCCAATCTTTTCTGTAATATATTTCTTTAAGACATCTTCATAATTCATATTACGAACTTTTGAAACGATCATTTCAGCGAGTGTAAAACCATCATTACAATATGTACTATAAGTTCCTGGATTCGCCTTTAGTGTACTATTTGATAAGTAGTTTAGAACTTCGGAATAATAATCAAATTTAGAAGTGGTTGAAACACTAAAATGTTTCCATTGTGTTCCTGGAAGTCCACTCGAATGGTCTAGGCACATACGTACTGTAATATCTTTATATCTTTCATCTTTCATTGTGAATTCAGGAAGAATATCTGCAACTTTATCTTCGAGTTGAATCAATCCTTCATCCACTAACTGCATAACACATATGGTACAATAGATTTTAGATATCGAACATACATTAAATGTACAATCCGTCGTGATGGGTTGATTGTTGATTTTGTCGATGACACCTATCGCATCGGCACATACAATTTTTCCATTTTGCATGAAGGCATAGCTACAAGCTGTATAGTCTAGCTTTACCATAGCTTTTAATAATTGAGTAACTTGATTTTCCATATAATTTCTCCTGGTTTTTTAAAAGAAAACGAGAAGATAATAAACCTTCTCGCTAGTCTGCAACGGCATCAATTAAAATGCTGTGATAGGCATTCACAATATCGTCTACCGTTTCTTCAATATTCGCATTGTTGACAGCTACATAAGCTGCGTATTTTTGGTACAATGGGTATCTTTCTTTATGCATTTGTTGAAGGGCTTGTTTAGAACTTGATAAAGGTCTATTTGGATCGGAACTAATTAATTTATCGATATCACGATCAATGAAGATCGTAATTCCATTTAAATGTAAAAAGTCCATATTGACTTTATGTTTAACGACACCACCACCTGTCGCAATGATTTTATTGTTCATCTTACTCGCTTCAATCGCAACTTCTGTTTCAATCGCTCTAAATCCAGCTTCTCCAGATTCTTGGAAGATTTCTGGAATGCTTTTGCCGGCTTTGGCAATAATCATATCGTCTAAGTCGATAAATTCTTTTCCAAGCTTTTCTTCAAGCATTTTACCAATTGTTGTTTTACCAGCACTTGGCATACCAATCAATACGATGTTACAACGATCTTTCAACATTTCTTTTTTGATTTCATCAATGATGGAATCATCAAAAGACATATTTTCAAAAATTTCAAATGTATATTTGGCCTGCGCAATCAACATCTCCAAACCAATCACACGCTTGATATCGGCTTCTTGAGCTTCAAAACATAAACGTGTAAGAATGGGATTGTATACAACATCCAATACACATTCTAATTTGTGGAACCAGCTTACATCAACGGGTGCATTCATAATATTTGGATACATGCCTACTGGACTTGTATTGACGATAATATCTGCATCTAAGTGAGATGTATACATTTTATCATAGCTAATGGCACCACGATTTGCACTTCTTGAAACAATCACAATGTCTTTTGCGTTTTCATGTTCACAAACGGCTTTAACAGCAGCACAAGCACCACCATTACCAATAATCAAGACTTTTTTGCCTTCCATATGTACGTTGTGTGCTTTAACCATATATAAGAATCCACCAAAGTCTGTGTTGAATCCTTTTAATTTGCCATCTACATTGATGATTGTATTGACAGCACCAATGGCTTTAGCACTCTCATCCATTTCATCTAAGTAAGGAATGACATCTTTTTTATATGGAATAGTCACATTGATTCCTTTGAAATCTTTCTTTTCCATAAATTCTTTGAATTCTTCTTTATTTAATTCTACTAATTGGTAGTCATAATCTTTTACATTCTCAATCTCTGCAATTTTTGTCTGAATTTGTTTGGAGAAACTATGCCCCAAGTGTTCACCTATCAATCCGTATTTCATATCATTTCCTCTTTTCTAGAACAGCTCTTTAAATGTGAAAAAAAGCATTTCGAATTAGAAATGCTTTTGTGTAATGCCCTGAAACTTAAAAATAACCATCGTATACATATGGCTTTTTTCAGGGCTATTTAAAGTAGTAGTAATATTGTCTTGAATTGTTCATATGCATAGGATACACCATTTCATTGAAACTGGCAACCCTTAAATGAAAATAAATGTAAAAAGCAGAAAATAGTTTCAAAAGCGTATAATAAGAGTGGTGGTTATTATGAATATTGGATTTTGTACATGCACAATACTAGCTTTATTGTTTTTAATATTAAGCATTATATTTGCGCTATTAAAAGAAAAAGGTGCAAATTATGTTTCTGGCTTTAATACATTGAACCATCCAGAAAAGTATGACAAGGCATATATTTCTAGAGATATGCGCAATCAATGTTTTACATATTCATTGATTCTATTCCTAGGAGCTATTCTTTCCTATTTCATATCTGCCATTATTGCTATACCAGCCTACGTTATATGGGCTATTGTTTTCTTTAAGTCTGTGCATTTGAATGCAGAAAAGGCATTCGAAAAGTATCTAATCAAGTGATTTAACACAGAAACTTTACATTTAACGTTACTAAAGTTAAAATGAAAATAACAGAGTTAAAAGGAGGCTGCGATAACATGAAAACAGATGTATTTGGATTGACAATAAATTATAAGTCATGGGATAAAAAACAATCGTTACCACTTTATGTAGCTGGTAATTATGAGATTGATGAAGCTATTGTTTCAAATAATCGATTTATCGTGATGAGTCCCATTGGTGATTTGCCAACACTTCCGGCTATGAAAAAGCATATAGAAAAGATTCAAAAAATTGATGATGTACCTGTCGCATTTTATTTAAAAAATTTGTCTGATTTTCGAAGAAAAGGAATGTTAGAAAGTAATATACCTTTTATGACAGAAAAACAAGTATTTCTTCCTTTTATTGGGACACTGTTAATGGAAGAGAAAAACAATAAATTGTGTAAAGAAAAATTTATGTTTTCTACACAACAATTATTTTTAATGTATATGTATAATGGTCAAAATAAAATGTATGTCGCAAATGCTGGAAAGAAACTTCCTTATTCAGCAATGACATTATCGAGAGCAGTCAAACAATTAGAAGCAAGTGATTTGTTTTTGGTATATAAAGATGGCGTTAATAAAGTGATTGAATCAAAATATAATAGAAGAGATTTGTTTGAAAGGGCTAAACCATTTTTATCAAATCCAGTTCGAAAATATGGTTATATTGAAAAATCAATGGTTGATGAAAATATGGTTCTTGCTTCAGAGAGTGCTTTGTCCAAAAATTCAATGTTGAATCCTTCTAAATTAATAACGTATGCGATTGATGAACAAAAAATGGATATAAATCAAATGGATAATGAATTGGTAGATCCAAACAAACAGATTCGACTTGAATTGTGGGGTTATGATCCAAAATTATTTTCAGATGATAATGTGGCGGATGGTTTATCTGTGGCATTATCTTTGAGAGAAATTGAAGATGAGCGAATTGAAGAAGCTATAGATGAATGTATAGAAAGAGAGCTAAATGAAAAATGATAAATGGGTTCACTAAATTTAAAGAGTGGTTCAAAGGATTTGAAAATCAATATGTTGTGATTGGTGGTACAGCATGTGATTTAATAATGGAAAGTGAAGAACTTCCTTTTCGTGCAACTAAAGATTTGGATATTGTTTTGATTGTTGAATCCGTTACGCCTGAATTTGGTAAAGCATTTTGGAAATATATTAAAGAAGCTGAGTATTTACATATAAATAAGAGTACTCAAAATGCTCAATTTTATCGTTTCACATCCCCGAAAAGTAATGAATATCCATTTATGATCGAGATCTTTTCAAGAAATCCAGACTATATAATTTTAGAGGATGATGCATATTTAACTCCACTTCCAATAGATGAAGAAGTATCAAGTTTATCAGCAATTCTTTTAAATGAAGAGTATTATGAATTGTTGAAAACTGGACAAATAATTGTAGATGGAATTCCAGTGCTTAGTCCAACATGCTTGATACCATTTAAGATGAAAGCTTATCTTGATCTATCTATGCGAAAGAAAAACGGGGAACATGTCGACAGTAAAAATATAAAGAAACATAAAAATGATGTTTTTCGATTAGCTCAAGTGATTACGGCGGATACAAGACAAGTAGTAAGTGCTGAAATTCTAGAAGACATGAAGCAATTTTTGGGATTGGTTGAAAATGATAATGTAGATTTAAAGACAATGGGGATAAAGGAAATTTCATATAAAACAGTGATTGAACTACTATATCGATGCTATTCCATAAAGCAATAATTTATATTGTTTCAATGAGACCTTGTATAGTTTGAACAAGGTAGTGCAATTGCCTTAACTGGCATTACTTTCTTAAGAAACTATATTCAATATGAAAAACTAAAAGAAGAACTTGTAAAGGAGAATAAAAAATGAATACAGTAACAATGAAAAATGTTGAATTTGGTGCAGGTGTACCAAAGATTTGTGTTCCTATTTGTGGAAAAACTAACGAAGATGTTTTAGAACAAGCGAAAATCATTCTTGATACACCAGCTGATATTATTGAATGGCGTATGGACTGGTTTGAACAAGTTGAAAATACTGCATCTGTAGTAGAAATGGCTAAAGAATTACGTGAAGTATTTAAAGAAACTCCAGTATTAGCGACTTTCCGTTCTAAAAAAGAAGGTGGAGAATTAGAAGTATCTACTGAATATTATGTAGAATTAAATTGTGCAGTTGCCAAAAGTGGATATGTAGATGCAGTTGATGTTGAATTATATACAGGTGATAAGGAAGTTGAAACGATTGTAACGACAGCGCATGAAAATGGAGTAAAAGTAATCATGTCGAACCATGACTTCTTCAAAACACCATCAAAAGAAGAAATCATTTCTCGTTTGTGTGCTATGCAAGAAAAAGGTGCAGACATTCCTAAGATTGCAGTTATGCCTCAATCCAAAAAGGATGTATTGACATTATTGTCTGCTACAAATGAAATGGTAGAAGAACATGCCAATCGTCCAATCATCACAATGTCTATGGCAGCTACTGGAGTAATTTCTCGTTTAGCTGGTGAAGTATTTGGTTCTTGTTTGACATTTGGTGCTGCTAAAAAAGCGAGTGCTCCAGGTCAAATGGGTGTCAATGATCTTAAGACAGTTCTAGAAACTTTACACAAGAGTCTATAATTTTAAGGATGGGATTTTTCCATCTTTTTTTTGTTGACAAAAGATATCAAAGTGATATCATCTAGGTATCAGGAGGTGCTTATATGACAGAAAAAGTTTTAAGCAACAAAAAGAATGGCATGGCCATGATGATATTATGGATCGTTTTATATCTTGCAGCAGTGTTGATGACAATAGTAGGAGCTGCGGTGATTTGGCCACTCTTTATTATTGGTGTTGTATGGCTATGTATTGGTTGGATTCCATTTTTGGGTTTAAAAGTATTGAAACCACAAGAAGCCTTGGTTTTAACGTTGTTTGGTAAATATGTAGGGACTTTAAAGGATGCTGGATTCTATTTTGTCAATCCTTTTTGTCAGGCTGTCAATCCTGCCGCAAAGACAAAACTAAATCAAAGTGGAGATGTGGATGATGGTTCTAAGAAGAGTATTTTTCAAACGCAAAATAATGGCACGGTAGAAATGGCTTCGAAAAAAGTATCTTTGAAAATCATGACTTTAAACAACAATCGCCAAAAAATCAATGATTGTCTAGGAAATCCTGTTGAGATTGGAATTGCCGTGATGTGGCGTGTTACAGATACCGCTAAGGCTGTATTTAATGTAGATAACTATAAGGAATATCTTTCTTTACAATGCGATAGTGCATTAAGAAATATTGTCCGTATTTATCCTTATGATGTCGCTGAAAATGTAGATACAACAGGAGATGGTATTGCCGATGAGGGAAGTCTTAGAGGTTCAAGTGAAGTGGTTGCTTCTAGAATTCGTGATGAAATTCAATGTAAAGTAAAAGATGCCGGTTTAGAAATCATTGAGGCAAGAATTACATATTTGGCGTATGCACCAGAAATTGCAGCCGTTATGCTTCAAAGACAACAGGCAAGTGCCATTATTGATGCGCGTAAGATGATTGTGGATGGAGCTGTTGGCATGGTTGAAATGGCATTGGATCGTTTAAATGAAAATGGGGTTGTAGAATTGGATGAAGAAAGGAAAGCGGCTATGGTTTCTAACTTGTTAGTCGTACTTTGTGGAAACCATGATGCGCAGCCAGTTGTAAATTCTGGCAGTTTGTATTAATGGAAAAGAAACAGATTCCTTTGCGTCTTTCAAAAAAATTGTATGATCAAATCGCTTCATGGGCAGAAGATGATTTTCGCAGTGTTAATGGACAAATTGAATACTTGTTGACAGAGTGTGTGAAACAAAGAAAAAAGAATGGCAAATACGTCAGTGATACGATGGATGAGCCTATTGAATTGGATATTAAGTAAGAGAGTGTAGAAATACATTCTCTTTTTACCTTGAAAAAGTGTTGATTAATTAAAAGTTTTACAGGTTAATACTGTAAAAAATGTTAAAAATATATACTTTATTTGGTATACTTAGAATAAAGAAGGTGATATTGTGATTATTAATAGACATGATTATATAGAAGGAATAGCTCCATTCATTGGTCAACCATTAGTGAAAATCTTATCTGGTGTAAGGCGTTGTGGAAAATCAACTATCTTTGAAATGTTGAAAGAAAAATTGCTTGCTTCTGGAATTGAGGAAAAATGTATTATCTGTAAAAGATATACAGATATGGATATAGCACAGAATATTACGGCTAAACAAATGTATGATGAACTAGTTTGTGAATCAAAAGATAATGAATATTCATATTTGATTTTGGATGAGATTCAAGAAATATCAGGATGGGAAAAGGTAGTAAATTCTTTGTTGGAAAAAGGAAATTTCGATATTTATGTGACTGGCTCAAATTCAAAATTAATGTCGAGTGAGATCTCAACTTATCTAACTGGAAGATATGTACAAATACCTGTATATACATTGTCATTTAGGGAGTATTTGCAATTCAAATCTAAGAGTCAATTATCAAGAAGAGAGTTGTTGAATGAGTATATACGCTTTGGCGGTTTTCCTGTTGTTGCATTAAATGAGTATGAATCAAATACGGCATATCAAATTGTGAAAGGCATATATTATACTGTTGTTTCTAGAGATATTGTAAGTCGTCATCGTATTCATAAACAAGAATTGTTTGATCGTGTTGTAAAATATGTGGTTGAAAATACAGGTAAGACATTCTCGGCCAATTCAATTTCTAAATTCTTAAAGAGTGAGAATCGACAACTCTCAAATGAAAGTATATATAATTACTTAAGATGGTTAGAACAAGCCTTTATTATTTATCCATGTAGACGATATGATTTGCAGGGTAAAAATATTTTGAAAACACAAGAAAAATATTATTTGGCAGATATTTCATTGAAATATGCTTTGTTTGGATATAATCGAAATATGTTAGATGCTGTAATGGAAAATATTGTGTATTTAGAACTAAAAAGACGAGGCTATGATGTTTATGTTGGAAAGTTAGGTACAAATGAAATCGATTTTGTCGCTATTTTAAGAGATGAAAAAATCTATGTACAAGTCTGTGTTCAATTACCCGAAAATTCAGATCGTGAAACTAAAAATTTGAAGGATATTCAAGATAATTATCCTAAGTATGTAGTAACGTTAAATGATTTAGATGTTGGAAATGATGAGGGAATCAAAATTGTGCATCTACAAGACTTTTTATTGCAAGATCGATGGATATAATAGTCAATTTGATTAAGTTGTACATTGTAATGTATATGTAAAAAACATAAAATACTCTAAAAATAGGAGGTAAATTTATTTATGTATACAAACAATTATTCAAATTCAGTTAGCACAAATTCATTATATAAAGTATACAGTTGGATGATGGTAGGCCTTGGAATTACGGCAATCACTTCGGCCCTGTTGTATGCTTCAGGCATATTCATGCTTATTATTCAAATTCCCATGATTTCACTATTATTATTCATAGTACAAATTTCGTTAACGATTTCAATGGGACGTCAATTATCACGTAATACACCCACTTCCACAATGAAGACGATGTTTATTGTGTATTCACTTACAATGGGAATCAATATGACATCATTGGCTTATGTATATAGTGCTGGACAGATTGCAGCTGCCTTTGGCATTAGCGCTATCTACTTTGCATGTTTAGCTATTATTGGAAAGACGACTAAAATGGATCTTAGTAAAGTGGGAAACATTTGTTTGATTGGTTTGATTGCGATGATCTTTAGTCAATTTTTCTTCATGCTATTTAGAGTTGGCATGGATGTACGCTTATGGAGCGTGATTGGACTCTTATTATTTACTGGACTTACAGCTTGGGACATACAAAAAATGAATTATATGTTGAATGGCTATGAAGATGAAAAGGTATCGATTTATATGGCTTTACAGCTATATTTAGATTTCTTGAATATCTTCTTATACATTTAGCGATTATTAGGACGTAGAGATGATTAGTTTCATCTCTATTTTTTTATAGTTGACAATGTAAACTAATATTGTATACTTTAATAGTTCACAAAATGAACTAAAGGAGTATGTATGAAAGTATTAAAGAAAATAGGAATTACTATATTATGTTTATTATTGATTTGTGGAATAGGAATTGTTTGTCTATTTCACAAGGAATATAGCTCATTAAAATCATTAAAAAAAGTAGATGCTTATCCAATGTATATAATGGATTATAGTGCGGATTATGGATTGGATGAGTTTTTAGAAAAAGGCGCAAGCAATGATAAAGAGCTTGTCGAATTTGTGGTGAATCACGTCATGAAGGGATTACCATTAAGCATAAATATTCCGGATTTAGGTTGTTCTACATTTATTGCACAAAATAAAGATTCAGGATATCTGTTTGGTCGTAACTTTGATATGGATTATTCGCCAAGTGTATTAGTTAAGACGAAACCTAAAAATGGATATGCCTCTGTATCCATGGTGAATTTAGGCTTTGTTGGGTATAATGAAAAACATTTACCAGATACATTAAAGGATTCATTAGTAACTTTGGCAGCCCCTTATGCACCACTAGATGGAATGAATGAAAAAGGATTAGCGGTTGGTGTATTGTTGATTGATACAAAACCTACAAATCAGAATACAAAAAAGGTGGATATCACAACAACAACAGCGATTCGTTTAATGCTTGATAAGGCCAAAAATGTGGATGAAGCATTAGAATTATTATCATCTTATGACATGCATTCAAGTGCGAATAGTTGTTATCACTTCCAAATTTGTGATGCTTCTGGAAAGAGTGTTGTTGTAGAGTATGTGGATGATGAAATGAAGGCTGTATATCCAGACAAGAATTATCAGTGTGCTACAAATTTCTTATTGACTCAACCCGATGCAGAATTTAATTTTGGCCAAGACCGCTACCAAATTATTGATGAAAAATTAAGTTCCACAAATGGAAAACTATCCAAACATGAAGCTATGCAACTTTTATCCGATTGTTCGCAAGATGCGCATAAAAACAAACAGGGAAAAATATCAAAGACACAATGGTCTTGTGTATATGATTTAAAGAATAAAAAGGTAACGATTTGTGTGAATCAAAATTATGATGCGAAATACACAATTTCTGTGCTAGAATAAAATTATGAAAAAGAATGAACAAGTATTAGAAGCATGGCTTCAAATGACAACTGTTATCAATAATGAAAGAATCACTCCAGATCTTCCTTACAATGAGTCGATGATTTGTCGTTATTTATATCAAAATCAAGATTTAGATGTAACCGCAACGGATTTATGCAACTATATGCGCATGCAAAAATCGCAGATGAATCGTACGCTTACAAGTATGGAAAAAAAGGAATTGATTACACGTATTCGTAGTGAAAAGGATACGCGTAAAATCTATATTACATTAAATGATTCGATGATTAGAATCTATAAGAAGCAACATGAAAAGATTTTAAAAATTGTAGATGAATTGTTTGATAAGATTGGCTATGAAAGACAACCTGAAGTGATTGAACTGTTTGATTTGATTACACAAACCGCAAAAGAAATGTTGAAAAGATAAGCTGGATCCCCAGCTTTTTCTTTTGTTTCATAAACCCTTCTTTTTTGGTAGAATATAGGAGGCGTTTGGGGAGGTTTATATGAAAAAATCAAATTATGTAAAAGATGTATTGGTTGTATTATTAGGAAATTTTATGGTGGCAGTGTCGGTTGCTTTTTTTGTTTTACCGAATAATACATTAACTGGAGGGGTAGCCGGTGTGGCAGTGGCATTAAAACCGTTGTTGCCATTTATTCCATCGGTATGGTTGATCAACATATTGATGATTGGACTTTATATTGTGGGAGCCGTTTTTTTAGGAAAGGCATTCGCATTGAAATCATTAATTTCAACATTTAGTTATTCGTTTTTCGTTTCTTTGTTGACTTATGTGACAACTTTATTTCCAAAAGATACATTTGTGATGCAACCCATGTTGGCAAGTATTTATTGTGGGTTGATTTCAGGTATTGGCTTAGGACTATGTTTTAGAGTAAACGCAAGTACAGGAGGAATGGATATTCCTGCATTATTGATTCATAAATATACGCATATTTCTTCTGGAAATTCTGTAATGATCATTGATGCTTTAACTGTATTATTGGGAATGTCTACATATGGTGTAGAACCTGCTTTGATTGGAGTTTTATCTGTATTCACATCTGGTTTTGCGATTGATAAAACGATTTTGATTGGTTCAAGTACAGCTATTAACTGTATGGTTATTTCGGACCAATGGGTTGAAATTAAAAATCATGTGTTAGATAACATGAAACGTGGAGTTACTGTTTTAGAAGGTAAGGGTGGATATACAAACGAATCCAAACCTGTATTGATGATTGTTATTCCACAAAAAATGTATTCGAATTTAGAACATGAAATCATGAAGGTGGATCCAAGAGCGTTTATTATCGTGAATAGTGTTCATGAAGTCGATGGCGAAGGATTTACTTATGAATTGGAGGATTTAAAGTGACGACAAAATTAGTGATTTGTGACATTGATGCGACATTAGTGAATGAAAAGAAAGAATTGACACCTAGAACGAAGAAAGATTTAATTCAACTTCATGAAAAAGGGATTTATTTTGGTATTGCATCTGGTCGTCCAGCAGATGAATTAAAGCGCAATAAAGAGTATTGGGATTTACCTTTTGACTTTGATTTTGTGGTAGGAATGAATGGCGCAGAACTTTGGGATGGAGTGCATCAAAAATTCTACAGCTATTTCATGATGAAAAAGGAATGGCTAAAAGAAACCATGGAAATCATGAAAGTTGTCAAATGTAATCCAATGATATATTGGGATGGAAAGATTCGTTGTGTTCATATTGATGATTGGATGATTCATTCGGCTTCGACATCGCATAAAGAATTGGAAGTTGTAAAATTAGAAGATTTCTATGCACATGAAAACGCAAAAATCATGTTCCGTATGAAAGAAGAGGATATGCCCAAGGCGGAAGCTTGGGTAAAAGAACATCCAAATCCTTATTATCATGGTTTTAAAACACAATCCACACTACTTGAATTTTGTGATAAAAGAATTAATAAGGGATATGGACTACAAAAAATATGCGAACTCAATGATTTAGATATAAAGGATGTCATGGCCTTTGGAGATACATCCAATGATAATGACATGTTAAAAGTAGCGGGTTGTGGTGTTTGTATGATCAATGGTACGGATGATACAAAGGCTTGTGCCAATGCCATCACAAAACAGGATAATGATCATGATGGCTTAGCTATTTATCTAGAAGAAAGTGGGATTCTATGCTAAAAGTATGCCATCGGCCGCAATCAGATGCTTGCCGAGCGGCGCATCATCGGCATCTTCGATCTT